>Ga0126338_10001220_pt1 | contig 16317 bp, 11 predicted proteins | sample OrbCmetagenome_2_FD_92529 | JGI IMG/M metagenome (GOLD analysis project Ga0126338, IMG submission 92529) | Coral microbial communities from Petempiche,Puerto Morelos, Mexico - Orbicella C C metagenome | ecosystem: Host-associated > Invertebrates > Cnidaria > Coral | place: Petempiche,Puerto... | reverse complement strand
TTGTAGACAGTAGTAATCACCGAGTCCAAGTTTTTAGTGAGCAGGGTGAGTTCCTGAGCCACTTTGGTGAACAAGGGAGTCTTGATCACCAGTTCAAGCGTCCTCACGGTTTATCGTTTGACAGGGAGGGCAATGTTATTGTTGCTGACCGAAACAACAAACTAATTAAGGTATTTTCTAATAATGGCCAGTTTACACGCAAAATTGGTCTAGAGGGCTCTTTCACTGATCCCTTTCAATGTGTCCAGTATGAGAAACATTTCATAATCTCAGAGAGTGATGAAAATTATATAAAGGTTTTGGACCTTGAAGGTCGTTTTCTGTACAAGTTTGGAAAGAAGGGAGACGGGGACGGGGAGTTCAATGTCATTCGTTGCTTGTCTGTTAACAAGGCAGGACACCTGATGGTCTGTGATCCATGGAATCACAGAGTTCAGGTGTTGAAACTGAATGGAAAGTTTATAGGAAAGTTTGGAACAAAAGGCAGCGGGATGGGAGAGTTTAAGAACCCAATCTCTACAGCAGTTCTTAGTGATGGTAGGATAGTTGTGACTGACTATGGGAATCATCGTATTCAAATTTTCGAGTAGATATGATTTCTCTATCCTAAAGTAAGAAAGTGTTGTTGATATATATTTGCCTCAATATTATCTTTGTCTAAACTAATATTATCTTTCTCTAAAGTAAGCAAATTACCTACAAAGAGTTTGTGGAGAGTTAGATTTATGTTGTGTTTCTGCCAATTGTCAAGGAAAGCGACGATGTATTAGCAATGAGCACTTTAATTGGAAAATTTAATAATAAAAAGTGATACTTGTATTTCCTTTATTACCGGTTGTTCAATAACCGTCATCACTGTAACGTGCCATCTAAGGAACGTGTACTAGATTACACTGATCGGATAGAGAGTTAAACGAAAATGTTTTAAAAAAAAATTGTTATCATCATATTCAGTTTCGCTTAACAAGTAATTCGGTATTGTTGAATTGGCTGTAGTTTAGTGGTTTATATTCTGGAACAGAAGTAAATGTTTGGCTTATTTAATTGCCATTAGCCTAGTATGCTTATCTGTGGGAGTAACGAGAAAAAGTGTAAATAAGTTGTAAAAAGATATATTCTATATCTTGTTGATTAACATTTCATACGTTTTATCTACACCCATCATATACAGTATCCAAGCACTTAGGAAAAAACAACTTGGAAGAGTTTGAACACCGTTTGAAAGCCAAATTTTCCAGAATTGATTGACGCTGAGACTAGCAATAAATCTACGTGGTTACAAGGGAGTGAAGAGCAAGGGCAAATTTGCCGTTTGCTCAGATATGTACGAGAAGCTTCGGCGATAATTAAGTAGTTTAGTAAAATATGCATCAGCCTTAAAATGTAAACAAAAAGAAAAGAGTTATCCACTATCGTGCAACTTTGCAGACAGTTTTCCAAGAAGTCTGTGAAAGGTTGGTGGACATGCAATTTTAATTTGTGGATGGAGCTATTTTCGACACAGGTATTAGAATCATTCCATTATTTTATAATCGTTAGAAATAAGACAGAAGTATGTCAAAACATATCCAATACCACTATTTGATTGGTCACTGTTCTCAGGGTAATAAATTCAATTTCGATCACAAGACGTCAGTCATACTTGGACGCGTTCTCACCGCCAGCCCATTTCGTCGTCCTCGTTTTCCGCCTTTAATCATAAATACCAAAACCTTGTTAAGTAATCTTGAGAAAGAAGTAACATGCTGTGTGTGCAACAACGCCTTTACTGATCCAAAAACGCTGCCATGTTTACACACGTAATGTCTTCACTGCTTAAGTAAGGAGATTCAAACGAATGGCGACCATGATCTCATAGCATGCCGAAAATGTCGAAAAGTGACTAGAATCGTTAAAGGAGGCCTTCACGAGCTGCCCACTAATTTTCGAATCAGTATGTTAGCCATTAAAGAATCCAACACTGCTGCTAGGCAATGTGGGAATTGTGACAAGAAGAGCTCCCAGTGTTTCTACTGCTTCCACTGCTGTGCCTTCTGGTGTGAAGCCGACTGTATAAGTCTTCATGATGGCATCAGAGCCAATAAAGAGCACCGCGTGTTGGCGCTTAAAGACTTTAAGGACAAAGACTTTGAGACCGTTTCGAAACGTCCAGCATTCTGCCAAAAGAAGCACCACGAAAATGAAGAGCTGTTGGAGTTCTTTTGCAAGATTTGTAAAACTGCAATTTGCAGGTCTTGTGCTTTAACCGATCACAAAGGTCACGCCAAGATACTTCTAGAAGAAGCGGCAGATGAACGCAAGTTACAAGTGAAATCTTTGATAAAATCGCAAAGGGAAAAAGTGCAACGGAAGAGAACGAATGTACTCTCTAAACTTGACGAAAGCTGTAGGCAAATTAAGGAACAAACTGCTACAGAAAAACGAAACGCACAGGCGTTTGCTGAAAAGATGATCACACTCATCGAAGCGAAGACGCAGGAAATAATTAATACAGTTGAAAAGCAAGAAAGGGAATCACTCAAGCATCTGAAAATTCAAACGAGCGAAATTGAAGACCAAGTGAAAATGACCGAGGCAACAGTTAAAAAAACTGAAACGCTTTTACAACAAAGTGTAAGCGCTGAGTTAGTCCAGTTAGATAAGTCGTTAGATGCAATGTCTCAAGAAGAAGTCAGGGGAAATGAAGGGGAACGAGTTGACAGTGCCCCTGAAGGCCTCCGTCAGTTTATTTTCGTAGAAAACAGAACATTAATGAAAGAAATGAACACTCAAGGGATCGGCTCATTCAAAACAGTTCTTAAGACCAGTGCATATAGATCAAGGGCTGCGGGACCAGGAATCACTGAAGTGATTGTTGGACTTGAAGCCCAATTTGTTTTGACAACAAGAAGTGCTGAAGGAGAACAATGTTATGACGAGCGTGACTGCATAACAGTGGAAATCAGAAATCGTTAAGGACAGGACTGTGCGACGACACCCCGAGTCCAAGATAACAAAGACGGTCGCTACGAGATCAGTTACTTTACCAAAGAAATCGGAAAATGCGACGTGTCAGTAAAGGTGAATGGAGAACAGATCCATGGCAGCCCATTTGTGGTTACAGTCAAACACAGACAGTACAGACCCGTATTATCCCTTGGACAACGACGCTCGAAAGCCGGAATATTAAGAAAGTCTTGGGGCTTAACTTATCAGTGACTGATAATGGTAATAACAGAATTCAATTATTTAACAGTGATGGGACTTACTTAAGATCGTTTGGTAGAAAGGGTGATAAAAATGGAGAATTTAACTTTTCTTCTGGGACAGGCTTTGACAAGAATGCTAATATTATAGTGGACTGTAAAAACAGGCGTATTCAATGCTTCAGTAGCCAGGGTGAGCTTCTGAACACGTTCAGTAGCTATGGAAATTTTAATCAGCTGCTAAGGGGTCCTCATCCGGTTTATCTGTAGATAATGAGGGAAATAAGATTGTCGCTAATAGACGGAATAAACTAATTAAGATATTTCATCCAAATGGTCAGTTTTTGCGTAAGATTGGCAGAGGGAGATCTTTTACCTACCCCTTTCTCTGTGTCCAATATGAAAGCTCTCTCGAAATGTCAGACAGCGAGGAAAATTGTATTAAGGTTTTCGATACTGCTGGAAAATTTATTTACAAATTTGGAACGAAGGGGGAGCGAGGAGAGTTCAGTATACCTCGTTGCTTGTCAGTTAACAAGGCAGGACACCTGATGGTCTCTGATCTAAGGAATCCCAGGGTCAAGGTGTTTAAACGTAGCAGAAAGCTTGTTGCAAAGTTTGGCACAAAAGGCAGCGACATAGGAAAGTTTGATAGACCAATGTCTACAGCAGTTCTTAGTGATGGTAAGATAGCTGTGACTGACTGTGGTAACAATCGTATTCAGATTTTCGCGTAAATATGATATCCACTCACCTAATACTAATGTTTCCCTTACAATATTTCAGACAATCATACTATGAGGCAGTTTCCTATATACGCGACCGTTATTTGAGTAAAAACTCCTTAAATATTTGAAAATAATATGTAGGTTAAATGCATTTATTCGATGTTTGAATTTTTGTATGCAGCAAATTTAGTAAAAGCGTTTGGGGTTAAGAAATATTAGATATTTTTGGCCCTTTTAAATAGCTCTTATATACTTATATATACTTATTTGTATTAACTCAGGAACAAATGTAAATTGAAAAAAATGTTTTCAAAACTTCACTTGACTTGTGAATGGTTTATATAGACAACCCGATATGAATATGACTTATTTCTCATCGTTATTCGCATCAGTCCCTTGCTAAGCGAGAATAAATAAGATGTCTACATCTCATTTCAGCCCAGTTCGCGTAAGAATCCTTCGCTTCGTAACCTCTCTTGTTGAACCCTCCGGATGATCAAGTTCTCGTCCATGCTGTTTCAGAGCACAGTTCCTGATCCTAAGGACTTCTTTATTTGAGCCCGGTAACCGGGACGAATTTTGTTGTCTTTTCATATGGGAAATTTCAAAACAAATTGTAAGCGCTGAGTTTGTACAGTTAGATAAGTCGTTAGATGCAATGTCTCAAGAAAAAGTCATGGGAGATGAAGGGGAACGAGTTGACGGTACTGCTGAAGGCCTTCGCCAGTTTATTTTCGTAGAAACCACAACATTAATGAAAGAAATAAACACTCAAGGGATCGGCTCATTCAAAACAGTTCTTAAGACCAATGCGTATCGATCAAAGGCCGCGTGACCAGGAATCACTGAAGTGATTGAAGGAAGTAAAGCGCAGTTTGTTTTGACAACAAGAAATGCTGAAGGAGAACAATGTTATGACGAGCGTGATTGCATAACAGTGGAAATCGGAAACTCACAGGCGGAAAGGACTGTGCGACAAAAGCCCGAGTCCAAGTTAACGAAGACGGCAGCTAGAAAATTAGATATTCTGCCAAAGAAGCCGGAAAATGCAATGTATTAGTGAAGATAAATGGAGACCATATCAGTGGCAGTCCATTTCCAGTTCAAGTCAAACAGTCCAGACGCTATGGACAACCAAGAATATTCAGGTTTAGACGGAGCAAATTTATAATTAAAATGCTAGGAATGCACCCAACACTGAGATTTGATAGAAAATAAAGTACAATAAAATCACGCAGTGTTCTTCAATAAGCTGTTTATATATAAATATGAATACCTTACATACTTTTCCTTGTTTTGAAAAATGAATCAAGCAAACATTAAAGATAAAAATAAAATAAAATAAAAAAGTTCAGTGCATTTATGAATACATCATTGTTATCGTACTAGACATATACATCTGTGTGCTGCCTTGCGCAATTATAATTATAACAATGTAATGAGAATGTTTTCTGTCTGAAACCAAAAGAAAATTACATTATTCAGCTTGGGCATGAAAATTTCACATTCTGACAAAAAAGCACCGTATTAGAACTGAAGAAAGACGCCTTCAGATCTTGCGTTTGAAACTGCCAGAGACACGCTCGTCATGTCCTTTACGGGTCTACTGATTTGCAGATTTTAATTTGCTCTCATTTAGGTTGTTGGACGGTACTTAAAGCATGTTTTTTACTCCTCAATTCCTGAACGCGGGCAATTAATGAAAGTTGCCCAGTTTCGTTGAGAGGACAGATTAAGGTATACTTTTCTGCTGACTGCGCTGCGCCCCGCATTTATGAGTTTAATGCGCCCGTCTTTCAGACGTCACCCTCTGTTCACTTAGTAGTGCCTTGGGGTTTCATTTCGTCTTATTCTCAGCATTAATGTCCTATAAAGTCTCATGGTCTCATCCACCTCAAAAATAAGTTACTGAATTCATCCAAGGCAAATATATGAAGTCAACAATTTTGAGTATTAAGTTTTTATTAAATGAATTAATTCAAAGTTAGCGAGTGTGAAGAAAAGCAGGCAAGCAAGACGCAAAGGCTTATTAACGAAACCCCAGGTTAAGAGAATAAATAATAGATGTGTTTTTATCTCACATAACTGTTTAGTCTAACTCCTACAATTCCTTTCTTTTAGGCTTAAAATAGCTTATGGTCCATCACATACCTCTAAATGGCTCGGTGATCTAGGTCGGCCTGCCACAAAGTCATTCGACTCAAAAAGCACATTCTGGAACTTTTAAAAACAACACTGGGATGCTTCACAAATACACTCGTATTAAACAACTAGCTCTCTGCAAGTAAGCTAAAACATCAGGTTTACTTCAGTTTGCTATTCAAAAGTGCCATATTGACAACAGGTCAGCTCTTCCGATTATAACTGTCGTTAAATTAAACAAGATGAGTGTATTGTATGGTAAAATGGGCCCCGGTAAAACAGAACACAACTATCGATTAAAGGGCGTTTTAAGAACGCTTCAGACATTTTGTTGCGCAATCTGATCTTGAAGAGTGTTTAACAGCTTGAAATAACAAGTCAAGTTAACTTAGTCGAAGATCATTGAGCCTTTGGTGCTTGATGTAATTATTCTTAGCGTTATACCAATATGTCAAACTGTGTCTAATACCGCTTCCTTATTGGTCAAGATTATCAAAAACAAACACTCCATCAGATCACAAGACTTCATCAATTAGTGGAGCTTTTACAACTCCAAACCTTCGTCGCTTTCCGTAATTAATCATGGATATAAAATTCTTGCTGACTAATATTTATGAAGAAGTATCCTGTTCTCAGTGCATGACAACATACACCAATCCAAAACAGCTGCCATGTCTACACAGTTTTTGTCTTCACTGCTTGAACGGGATTCTACAAACGAGTGGCCGCCACGATATCATAACATGTCCAAAATGTCGCAGACAGAGTAAAGTCCCTAGTGAAAGCCTTAACAAGCTACCTACTAGCTTTCGAATCAACAGTCTTCTAGATGTGTTGGCCATAAAAGAGCATGCTACGACTGCTGTGAAATGTGGAAATTGCGAAAAAAAAAAAGCTCCAAGAGTTTCTACTGTTTCCAGTGTTGTGCATTCTGGTGTGAAGCCAACTGTATAAGCCTCCATAATGGAATCAGAGCCAATAAAGAACACCTCGTATTGGCGCTCAAAGACTTTCAAGACGAAGACTTTGAGAATGTTTTAAAGCGTCCAGAGTTTTGCCAAAAGAAACGCCACGAGAAATACGAGCTGAAGTTCTTTTGCAAGATTTGTGAAATTCCAATTTGCGACGCTTGTGCTTTGACAGACCATGAAGGTCACGCCAATATGCCTTTGGAACAAGCTGGGCATGAACGAAAGTTGCAAGTAAAGTCTGTGATTGAGTCCCTAAAGGAAAATGTGCAAAAGCAGAGAAACAATATCGCCGAAATTGACAAAACCTGCTTTCAAATTAAAGAGCAAGCGGCTAACGTGAAAGAAAAGGCGCAAAAGTTTGTTGAAGCAGTGATCTGTGTCATTGAAGCAAAGAAGCAAGAATTCTGTAATCAAGTAGAAAATCAAGCGGCTGAGTCAATCCAACGTCTTGGAGTACAAAAACACGAGGTTGAAGATCACACGAAAATGACCGAGACAGTAATTGAACAAACTGAAACACTGTTCAAACGAAACGCAAGCGCTGAGATTGTACAGTTGGACAAATCAGTAGATGCAATCTGTCAGGAACGAGTCCTGGATGATGAAGGAGAAAGAGATACCTGTGCCCTTGAAGCTCTTCGTCGATTCATTTTCGTGGAAAACGAGACATTAACAAACAAAATGAACACTGAAGGAATTGGCTCTTTCAAAACATATTTCAGCAAGACAAGAGCGCATCAATCAAGGGCTGAAGGAAAAGGAACGAGTGAAGCTGTCGTTGGACTAGAGGCACAGTCTGTTTTGACAACAAGAAATGCTGAAGGAGAACAATGTTATGACGGAGGTGACCGTGTTACAGCAGAAATCAAAAATGTTCAAGGACGGGATTGTGCGACGGAAGCGCGAGTTCAAGATAATAAAGATGGCAGCTACAAAATCAGTTATTTTGCCAAAGAAACTGGAAAATACGACGTGTCAGTGAAAGTAAATGGAAAACAGGTCGATGGCAGCCCATTTGTGGTTACAGTCAAACCCAGAAAGTACAGACATGTATTATCCTCGACTGCTGGAATGCTATGTAAGCCTTTGGGAGTTGCAGTGAATGAACGTAATGAAATTGCAGTTACTGATAATGGTAACAACAGGATTCAAGTTTTTAATAGCGAAGGGACTTACTTAAGAACTTTTGGTAGAAAGGGTGATAAAAATGGAGAATTTCACTTTCCTTGTGGGATAAGCTTTGACAAGAATGATAATATTATGGTGGTAGACACTAATAACAGCCGTGTCCAATGCTTCAGTGAGCAAGGTGAGCACCTAAACACGTTTGGTAGTCATGGAAATTTTGATCATGAGTTGAACTTTCCCCATGGTTTATCCATAGATAGCGACGGAAATATTATTGTCGCTGACAGATTTAATAAACTAATTAAGATATTTCATCCAGATGGCCAGTTTTTACGTACAATTGGCGAAAGGGTTCTTTCACCTTTCCTTATCACTGTGTCCAATATGACAACTATCTTATAGTATCAGACAGTGATGAACATTGTCTTAAAGTGTTTAACGGGGATGGAACATTTCTGTACAAATTTGGAAAAAAGGGGGAGGGAGACGGGCAGTTCAATAGGCCTCGTGGCTTGTCAGTTAACAAGGCAGGACACCTAATGGTCTGTGATCTATGGAATCACAGGGTTCAGGTGTTTGAACTAAGTGGAAATTTTGTCGCAAAATTTGGAACAAAAGGCAGCGGGATAGGCAAATTTGATTGTCCATTGTCTACAGCAGTTCTCAGTGATGGTAGGATAGTTGTGACTGACTACGGTAACCATCGTATTCAGATGTTTGAGTAAATATGATATCCACTCACCTGTGACTTAATACTAGTGTTACCCTCAGGATAATCATACCATAAGGCAGTCTCCTATATATGCAACCGTCATTTGAGTAGAAACCACCAAGTACTAGAAAATAATATGCAAGTTAAATGCATTTATTCGATGTTTGAATTTTTGATTGCAGCAAATTTAGTAACAGCGTTTGGGGTTAAGAAATGTCAGATATTTGTGGTCCATTTCAATGGCCCTTATACGCTTATTTGTATCAAGTTAAGACAAAATGTAAATAAATTGGAAAAATGGTTTTCAAAACTTTGCTTGAAATGTGAATGTTTTATTTATAAAATAACTGAGATATTACGCACGCTCTGATTGGTCAATAGAGCTGTTAAACCTATGTTCTATTGTACCGGTAAACCACGGTTCCCGATCTATGGTAGCTCTAGGCGGGAACTAGAGCACTCGGAACTCTAGCGATAACAAATGTAATAAACAGTTTTACCTTTAACTGCCTGAGATATCTATAACACGAATATTTTTTTATTCAACATATACATGGGTATTTGCAAGGAAAAACAGGACCAGAAGTTGGATGTCATATAAAGTTTTTTGTCTTTTCCACGGCAAAACTTTTACGCCGACTTCGGTTACGCTTGAGATTAAGATTAAGGACGTTTTAAACACTTATTTCGGTGCTTTCCACGGTCTGTTGAGGACGAAGTCAGCTTGTCTCGACTGATGAATTTGGGTTGTCAAAAAAGCAGGGAAAAGATTTCTCTCTATCAGAAATTTTGAGTTTAAACTCAATGCATGCATGCATTACACGATAAATGAATTTGATGTCCATAAACTTAGCTTTCAAGCAATAGTTTTCATTTAGCAAAATACAGAGAAACACGGACTTCATAGCCTTCAGCATAACTAAAAAAATTCTGAATAAATTTCGGAACCAGCGTTCCGGCTTCTGTTACTAACCTTTATTCCATTCGCAAAACTTTGAAAGTGATCATTAAACACTGCGTTGAATCGCTTCGCCAAGTACGTGAAGTTTGGACTACTTGCACACTTTTCGTACAGCCTTTTACTTTCGTGAAACTGATTCCACTTACGAATCCCTACATTTCCCCGTCAGAATACTTTTGAGTTAAGTTTCGATGAAGGTACTTGTATCGGCCTAAAATATTATAACAGTTGGAGCTTTTGCTAATCAAATTAATGCTTTAGAAACAGCAAGACATGAACTATGAGCTACCCAAAGTATACTGATAGATATCATCGCGTTGACCTGTATGAGGGAAAAGAAAATGCACAATTTTCGGCCATTTTCGACGGCGCAGGCAGCTAAAATGGCGATTTTCGGACTTTCCTCGATTTCGAAAAACCTAAAGCGCTTCAGGACCCTTGAATAGTATTTTCGAAAACAACTTACTTAGAGGTTATTTGGGCAAAATATGAAGAAATCCGAAATTTCGTGACTGTCACCTCATTCTCGGTATTTACAGGAATGGGCTCTTAATATGCTTTTTGCCTTTCATCGATGCCTTTCATGAATTTGATGAGAATAAGCAACTTGATCACGAAAGTACAATAAATTTTCCTCTCATTGACATACTTTTTCCATAGTTATTTCATAAAAGCGATAGACCTCTCTTTCTATGGGTTTACCGGCGCAATAAACCACTTGGGATGCTGGGAGAAGACTCGAAAAGCATGTAATTCACTCGCCTAACGGCTCGTGATTTACAAGCTTTTCTCGTGTTCTCCCAGCATCCCGCGTGGTTTATTGCGCCAGTAAACCCATAGAAAGAGTGGTCTATCGCTAAACAATAGATCGTTTTCGCTGTCCACGCAATAAAAAATAACGCGAAATCCATCCAGTGGAAAACGCTAAGAAATTGTGATGTTATAGAAGATAACTAAATAAGTCACTACTCCAATTTTTAGGCCTGTGCGTCTCCCCAAACTTCAGGTATTCGTCGAAAAGTTTCGCAGAAATTTACAGAGTCCAGTATGAAAACGCCATGTTTGTAGATCCGTGGTACACCGATATGGCGGCCAGAAAATAGTGTAAACATCTGGAACTTACTTTGGCTATCTAGGCGACTGATTATCAGCATTGAACAAACAAATGTTTACATAAGCCCTTTTCCTGATGCTCTAACTTGTAAAAAGGCTCAAAAATCATGAGATAAGTATATATTTTTCACCAAACTCGATCGTAGCCTTTTGTCACGCACCTCCATAACCCTGAATTTCAAAATGCTCTGGTTTCCAAACGAAGCACGCTATGGAGCTGCGAAATTGTTAACAGATATAAATATACCGCCTCTTATGCCTGATGAGGATAAAAGTTTTAATGGCTCCTTAGTTCTGGATTTTAGAAAGTGATGACGTCACTTGAAAACGAGCTATTATTTAAACGGTAGGAACGTATACAACTCGATATCGACAGGACTTATTTCTCATCGTTATTCCTGATCTCCTCTTGTATCTTACCAAGGAAGACGGTTGAAATAAAAAAAATCATGACATGAAATCAAAGGTACTACCAAGATAACTTAAATTTCTTTTCCTTTGTGCTGCTCTTGGAACCGCGGATATAAACTACTCACCCTCGATCTCCATGTAAATATGTTTTAATGTTCACAGTTAAATTGCTCGAATATATCTCATTTAATTCACTGATTACAAATGTGAAAGAAAGACTTTCGGTAAGGTTGCTATGGAAATAAGATTGACGTCATTGCTAAGATCGTCTTGAATATCAAATGTAACGCTAAAGAATTATCAGGCTCTAATCATTTCTGATTGTGTCAGAATTCATCATTTGCTATTGTAAACAAATGTGAAGATCATTTGTGTTTCATACGGACCGTTATTGACTGTTACAGCCTTTGCAGCCCGGAGAGGAGGAGGTTCCCCCTTATATGGCTATATAGGTATATGTGCGGCCCCAAGGGGTAGGGCTGTCAGCCGTTTTGGTCATAAACAGGGTATCGATTTTGGTCATTTTGGTCATAAAGAGGTTATGGTTTTTTCGCTCTAGTCTTGAACTGGGTATGTTTTTTAGAAGAAGCTGCTTTTTCAGGTCATCAATAAGGTAGAAAAAATCGCAGATTTTGGTCACAAATAGGGTAAGGGTTTTGGAAAGCGGGCCGCACAACCCCCACCCAATTTTTCTAGGAGTAACCCCCCGGGCCTTGCAGGCCACAGCAGAATAATATTGTTATTTTGGTTTCAGAATTTCCAGCAGTACTTGTGGCATGTAAAAGGCGCCTGCACCTTAATCTGCCATCAACAACACTGATGAGAGGTTCATCCAACATACTAATATGTCTAATATATCAACACTTACATTGTGTTACACGCATCAATCCCATACAACATGAAGTAAAATTCATCAACTTAGCGTGACATCTTTGAGAACTAAAAGACTTTAGAGACGAGGAGCTTAAGAGCTATTTAAAGCGACCGGCATTTTGTCCAAAGACAGGTCACGAAAAATTTAAAAAAAAAATTTAAAAAATTTTAAAAAATTAAAAAAAAAAAAGGTCACAAAAAGTAAGAATTGGAATTAGAATTCTTTTGTGAGGCAGTTCTTGTGGAATAACCGTTCATCACGGTCACGCCGAGACAACTTTAGAAGAAGCCGCAAATAAACGAATGGTACACGTAGTCTGTCACTGAGTCTCGGGGAGAGCAAAATGTAGAGAAGTAGAGGAGTAAAATCATTAAACTTGACGGAAACCGTGCTAAAACTCAAGAAAAAGCCAAGAACGCGAAAGAAAGCACAGAGGAGTTTGCTAACAAAGTGACTCGCTGTTATCAAAGTCAAGAAGTAAAAGCTCTGCAATGAAGTTGATAGTGAAACAGAAGCATCACTTCAACGTCTGGAAGTAAAAAAAAAGGCCAACATAGGCAAAGGCTGAAATCATGCGACCAAACAAATCTCCAGAAAAAATATTTTAACAGGAATTAAACCAAGACGATTTAGATAAATGGAACGTTCCCGCAGATTTCATTTCCTGGAAAATAAAAGGTTATCAGATATTGTCAGCATTGAAGGAGTCGGGTCCCCTTAGACTGAAAGGAATCAGTCCAGCGCCAACGGAAACGTAAACAGTGAAGCTATCGCTGGTCTTGAAGAACCGTTTGTTTTGACAAGAATCGCTGGAGAACACCTCACGAAGATAGTGATTGGGTAACATCAGAAATCAGGTACTTTGAAAGGGATGTCAACGAGACGAAAGCACCAGGCCAAGAAGACAATAATAACTTTACAATAAGCATTTTGCGAAAGAAACCGCCGAAAAAAAGCGTTAAGGAAGATGAAGATTTTCACGGCATTCCTTTTGCCGGAAAGTTCAAACACGTAAAAACTATCCCGGCATAGTCAATCGAACCCGATCCAACTGTATTTCAATCCGGAACTCAATCAAACTAAATCGACCTAAATCGAACTAAATCGAACTCAATCCGCATGAGTTGCGTTCGATTGAGTTCGGCAATCGAACCAAGTCGAACATTAACTCACACAAAAAAATAATTGGACAAGCGAAGTAAATCGAACGTTTGATTTCTGAACTCTTGATATTTTGTAGAACTGGTGTCGAAAATTAATAGCAAAGTTTTTCGAGGCTCGAATTACTTCAGTATGACACGCGTTTTTCGCGTTTTCGAGACGGCATAACAAAATCTTTGTTCAAGCGAATTTATTCACCGAACAATTGGACGCAATCCATTGCATTGTGTTCGATTGAGTTCGGCTGCCGAACCCAGTCGAACACAATCTAATGGATTTAGTTCGGCACGGTTCCATTTGTTCGACTGAGTTCGATTGGTTCGGAAATCGAACTCACACATAGCTCGGTGTTCGATTTGGTTCGATTGCCGAATTCAATCGAACTCGATCCATGGATTGAGTTCGATTTCCGAACGTTCGATTGACTATGCCGGGAAACTATTGGACAAAAAGGTTTGTCTGATGGGCAGTTTCACTTTCCTTGGAGGGTAGCAGTAAATGAACGTGATGAAATAGTAGTAACTGACATAAATAGAAAACGCGTGCAGATATTTAGCAAGGGTGGAAGTTACCTAAGATCCTTCGGAAGAAAGGGTAATAAGCAGGGATATTTTTCCTATCAAGCTGGGATAGAGTGTGATAAAAATGGCAAAATTATTGTTGCGGACAGTGCTGCTAGCAAACGGTTAAAATTTTCAGTGACGAGGGCATTTTCCTGCGCCAGTTCGGCAGACGAAGTCTTCATCGCCCTCTTGCTTTATCTTTAGGCAGTGATGGGAATATTATTCTTGCCGATAAGAAATAAATGAAAGGTGGAAAGTGGGTGGTGCCATACCTTTATATTGAAACTTCTTGATAAAGGCATTTAGAGCGTTTGTTACATACAACAGAGTTTGAAACTTCACGGCTGAAAAGATGATTAACATTTTCCCCGTTTTTAATTTTTCCAGACATTTGTATTCCCGTTCAGCTTTTCTTGCAGGTAACGTCTTGATGGATAAACAGTGCATGGCATTTGTCTAGTGACAGTAAATGTTATAGACGATAGGAATTAAACGAATTAGGTTGCAATACATACTGTACAAGAGCGTAAAGGTCTTAAAATCTAGAAGTGAAAATAAATTGTTACAGTACAGTCATTTTCTTCAACATTGTTTGGCTTGTGATGCACATGCAAATGTTTCATGGCCATCAACTGGAAGAGGTTGTTGTTCGATTGAATCATAATCTGTTTACTGAACGTTTCTCGTCCTGTAAACGGGTCCAGTGCCGAGTTATTTCCTCTTCTGAATATTTTATTTATTTTTGTTTCATTGTCCCTCACGACGCTACTGCCTAAAGTCGGACACCTCTCACAACAACTGGCTGGATAATTAGCTGATCAACGAGCTGAATTTTTTTTTCTCTTGGCGCTAGATGATTGTCCATAGACCTCATGATTTGTCTGCCACCGAACAGTTGTCACGCTGGACATTATTTGTTTCTGCCCCGTGCAAGGGCCAGGGCAACGTAACAGCACAGCGTATCTTTTACGACCTATAAAGCCTGTATGCTGGCTGCCTGTATGTTAACTGTCACGTTATTCTCCCTTTGGGAATGCATCTATATAGGGCCAATGCCATCAATCGACGTACATAGAATATTAGCTTCACTTCATATTATAAACTATACTATAGATAGGACCCTGCGCGCGCTCTGATTGGTCAAAAACCCATGTTTCATCAGAGTATAAAATATAGAAAAAGCGTGTTTTATTGTTTTTCGGCACATTACCTCTTTATCATAAAGCAAATGAAGAAGCCTAAGCCGTGTATTACACTGGGATAAAACACTCCGGACATTAGAGAACACTCCAGAATGTGGCGAGCGTGGCCATGTTCTTGGGTGGATTAAAACATCAGAGAGAGCAACTGGAACTCAAGTTTTATTCGTACACGACGAAAACTTCTACCTCACAACATGGACTCGTGCAACTCAATATGGTGCAATACATAGCCTCAACCTGGTGTTGAGCTTACAACTACTTCCGGTCTACATAAAACACTTCCGGTTTACATAAGTTGTAGAGAACACTCGCCTGCGGGTCGTGTTTACTACATTTCCCTCGTGTTCTCAAATGCCCGTCGTGTTTTATCACAGTGTAATACACGGCTTAGGCTTCTTTATTTGTTAAGTTTATTATGAACTTCATCGTCTATTATGATAAACTCCTTCGCGAAAACAACAGTCCTGCGACTAGGCTCAAATTGCATTGCACATAACTTGCAGAAACTTTCAAGTTGTGTATTTTGCGGATAACTTCCAAGAATTTGCGACCCTTGACGCAGTTTATGAAAAAATATTCAAGCTAATCATTTTTATTGAATCAAGGCAGGAGTATTTTTTAAAAGGACTCATTTATAAGGGAAGATGCGGCATTCTGTTTTGCTATTTATTTTGGTTTCATGCTCGTCTAGTTCATGGCACGCAACATGATTTTCTTATGCAGTCAGACACAGTTTTCTAAAAGAATTGGCGATTGCTAAGACTGCTAAATATATTTGAACTACTAGTGAAATAACTGGCTAAACTATCGTCATGCAGATTTTCCTTAGGATTTACCAAGAACATTAGTTCGTCAATAATCCCGCGCAATTCCCCGCACAATCGAAGGTTTAATTCTCCCGCACAATGTGCCTCCAAATTCACACGTTACTTTTTTTTTCCTGCTCCCTACCAGAAAGCCAACTAACTTGGAGATAAGATATTTAATTCAAGTTACCGAAAGTCTTATCTCTACAACTTTCAGTTGGAGATCGATATATTTTACGCGGTGCAAGAAACAAGTCGGCATGTTTTTAATGAGCTACGAGTCCAAAAACGTTTTCGTATTTAGCTCGTTTTATTGCAATATGATTTGTTTTACTGCAATGTTCTAAATAATAACAGCAG
>Ga0126338_10001219_pt1 | contig 16319 bp, 6 predicted proteins | sample OrbCmetagenome_2_FD_92529 | JGI IMG/M metagenome (GOLD analysis project Ga0126338, IMG submission 92529) | Coral microbial communities from Petempiche,Puerto Morelos, Mexico - Orbicella C C metagenome | ecosystem: Host-associated > Invertebrates > Cnidaria > Coral | place: Petempiche,Puerto... | reverse complement strand
TAAAGTATAAGAGTTTGTATGGACATCAGGAGTTGACATTAAATTCGTTCAATATAAGGACATGCCCCTTACATCCATTTGAGGGGCAAATCAGTTTCCACTTCCTCTTGACTGTTTTTTTTTTCTTTCGAAGGTAATTTTTCCGGTTGACTGCAATTTTTGCGTCAGCCATATTTTTTCGAAACTCGGCTCAGTTTTTAGACTTAAAACTACATCTATTTTAATCGTGGACCATTACTATTTTTTTGAAGTAAAATTTATTTAATCGACCTCATTTTTTTATTTCTCACTGTTTATTTCTCCTAAGTCACTTCTTTTTGTTAGGGGGATTTTTGTCCGCAACGAAACGCCATAAGTTTGTAAGTCTTAGATTAAAAATTTCTTGCCCTCCACCCGTGAGGTGAGAAATTGACCACGTTCCCAGTCTCGACCGAGCGGTGACGACAGCAAACTGATCAACTTAGCCGCGTCAAGCATAAATTACCGCTATTTTGGCCGTCATATTTCAAGTTTTTGCCCAGCTAACACGGTGAAAACTGAATGTGTACTTCATTGGACTGCAGAGAGAAACTACAGGCCTTACATCGTGAGTTCAGGGAGAAATATTGTGAGTAAATGCTATTTTTGTGTGCAAATTTGACTCGTTTTCGAAGGGTGTTTTGTCGTCAAACTGGCCAAAGTTTCCTACCTTGTCTCCTATTTTAACACCGTAGGATAAACATATCAAAATTCGCTCAAATCTCGTTTTAACTCTCCAGGATGAGAAAAAATGACATCATTGAATGTTCAAGAGTCTTTATTTGGTAAATTATCCATACATTGAACGAATTTAATGTCAACTCCTGATCTCCATAGAAACTCTTATATTTTAGCGACATTTCTCCATACAAACGCTCATACTTGGGTGATCTGTGGTACAAGTATCTAATTTACATTGTGCAGCGCGTGCACTTTCAAGTCAAAGACTTTTTTCCCAGTTTTTTTTTCTTTTTTTGCTGAGATGCTTCAACAATTTTCCCCAACGCTAATAGGCTATTGACATCATGTGTGGTTCTTCAACAAATTGAAATTTCAGATTACGAAATGAAATCGGCAAGGAGTTTTGAGAACTCAAACAACAAAATCGAATTTGTTATTGGGGTTGATTAAAGAAAGTGCTACCGTAACTTTGCTGATTATGTTTGCTGTCTTCACATATTAGGGACTTTAAGAAAACCACGACGGCAACGGGAACGTCGCTAAACAAAAGGTTTAATGAGCAAAACAATGGTTCTGCACGTGCGTTATAATTCTTGCTACATTTCTTTGCCGTCCTTTGCAAAACAACAACGTGAAATGACCAAATTCTGCGTTGTCCTGAGACCGTGAACCACGACGGCTATTTTTTTAAATGTTTTTTAAATATTTCGCCCTGTCCCAGATTCAATTCCGTGATAATTTTGACACGAAGAAACAAAGGAAAATGACTTTAGAGTATCGCGAGATTCGCAGGTAAAAATATAAACTCATTTTTTTATAATGGACGTTGTCCTCGGCGCCGCATCCTGGTTTCTTATACTCCCTATTTCTAGCTAAACTTCAATATGTTCTCAAACATTTATCAGTCTTAAACCTGGTATTTAAAAGCTAGAGATATTGTTTGAGTCCGATGTACGTTTTTATGCGAAAGAGAGGAAGTCCAACTTGTCATGTTTACCTGCAAAACACGCATCGGCGGACTCTCTTTTTCATCGACAAGCGGCCATTTATTAAATATTTGTACAAACAAAACTGCAGAGCTGTACTTGTATTGTATTCTCAGCCAAACAGATTTGTCAGAACGAGAAACGTGCACAGCTGGTGGGGTCGTTATTCTAGCCCAAGTTAGCCTCCAGTAGGTGGCTTCCCTCTTTCAGTTCTGCTTTTTTAATCATATGACCAAATGACTGTGCACCTACTGGCTTCAAGTCTTGGTACATGGCACTCAGTTTGTCTCGTGCGCTTCAACGTAGTGCACTGTAGTTCACTCTAGTTCTCAAGCAACCTAGTTTTAGCCGGGAAAAAGTGTTTTCACTGCCTGACTGACGGGACAGTGTTTTAAAAGTGAAGTAGCGAATTTTTGTACTCACCATTCTGTTATTTAATTCTTTCCTCGAGTCTCACATAACAATTCTTCTGCAGCAAGAAGACGCCACTGGTCCGCCATGTTGGAGCACTGCACGCGTCACGAACGGCTAGTCCTTTTTTTCGGGCGGTTTTTTTCACATCTTACTTCTGTTCACAAAAGTTGGCGGAGAGATACGCCGAAAGCTAGTCAGAGGTTTTCTCCTTTGCCACATAATTATTCTCGGTGACTGATCGGTTCCTCCGAGCATTTGCTTATTTTCCCGGCCGTCGAAACTACCTAATTTTTCGTTGCCAGAGCTTGCGCTTTCGGACCGCTTATTTAAAATTCAAAATGGCCGCCACAAATTAAAACACAAGACACAAACAATAAAGTTCAGTTTATCTTTTATTCAAATTCTTAACGTAAGTGTCGGAAGTGGCATAACGCGCGATTGGCGCGCGCTCAGAGACATTTTGAATTTGTAAGTTACACGAACGATAATCGCGTGTAAGAGTGACAGTTTTTAGGACACGTTGATAGAGAGTTTTTTTTCTTGTTAATTTATTGTTTAGCAACTCTAATGTAAGAGTGAGCAATCATCAAGTACATGCATGTACTCAGTGGCTGACGGGCTCGGCCCATGATCGTGGTAAAATCTTCTTTTTCCGTCCGCTTAGTCGGCCTTCCAGCACGAGAACAATTTCTTTGGTGAAACGAAGGTGACTGTGCTCACGCCATAAGTACGTATCACTGGATTATGATGCCGGCTTACGAGTACTGAGTTTTTTTTAGGGCGGCTTTAACGTACTTTAAAGATTCGCATGTGTAATACAGCTTCACTCTCGGCAGTCTGTATTTCTTCCAGTCTCTAACGCTCCGACTGGCACTCGCGGTTCGAGTTTAGGCTTACTGAGGACTCTCTGAGAACCTCTTCTCTTCATTTTGAGAAAACGGAATGGTTGCGAACAATTGCATTTTTTTTATTTTGAACGAGGCATCGATCATGTGAGGACGCAACTGGGGGGCTGTCTGAAAGGAGGTTGGCTACTGTATAAGTACTCTGCGGAAGTCTGGGTTCTGGACCGCGCGAAGGGTAATTGTTGCCATGGTGCGTTGTTATGGTTTCAAGTTCGCCCACGTAGCAAAACAAAGATAATGGCCGCTCGGTTTTCGGAAAATTGAGCAAAACGTATTATCTTCTGTTTCTTTTCTTGTCGAATTTTATGGATATTGTAATCTCGTTAGCAGCCAGTACTTCTGCGTTTGTCGCGATTTTTTTTTTGTTATAAGTTCTTTTATTTTTCTTTTAAAAGATATAAGTAGTTCTTTTTAATCTATAAGAAGGATTATCAAAACAACGCGGGAAAACAAAACACAACAACAACAAATAGTAGAATATATAATTTAACTACTCCAGAACTTTCAAAAATCACTTCAGAGACTAATGAAACAGATGCACACAATCCCTCAGTGTCGCAGGCATGTGTTAGGCAGACTTTTGTCTTGTTCAAAATTATTTGTTCGATGCACAAATTCCTCTGACCAAGACCAGAAAATACAACCGCCATATAAACGTATGCTGACTTACCTTGCGCTTTCGCGGTTCGCGTGGATTGTTTAGCTTGATACATTTTTCCAGCAATTCGAATTTCTCTCCAAGGATAAGATTTGTCTCTCTCTGTCTGAAATGGCCGTCTGAAAGATTTCTTTTATGACGTAGGTAAATATTGCCTGATTACCTGCGCGTGGCGGTAAAGCCCAGTCTCCCGCGCGGTTTTACACCTGAATATTTCGCCGCGGTCAATCCTTTGAGACCACCTGCTCCGAGAGAGAGAGAGAAAAAAATACGAAAGCGAGTCAACTGACTTTTGACTGAGTCGATTTCGTATTGCGATAGATTTCAGTATGTTCAGAACACACCTGCACGGGTTGAATCTAAGATTACCCCTGTTTTGATTGGCCTTCATTGGCTTCCATGCGATGCAGTCAATTATCGCAATATTTTTAAGGTTTTATTAATAATTTATAAGTCGCTTAAGGTGAATCCCCTAGCTACTTGATTGATAGCCTTCATTATCCCTTTGGATCTTCGATATCTGTCAATGAACTGTTAGATCAGCTGAGGTCTTTCTCAAAAACCTCTGGTGACAGCATAAAAAACGGGTCATTTTGCAATTTATGTGCGCTGGCTCTTGGGCTGGCCTTACATATCTTCGCTACACAGTGCTGACGAGTCCCAAGAAGGACGAAACAGCTATCCACTGTTGCGATCCTACTTTATCGGTTCTGCGTTATATATATCCATATATTTTTGGCTGATCAGATCTCTTGTAGATCCTACGTTGGTAGCGTTTATCGTATGCGTTCCCTTGCAGTTTCTGGCTCAACTAAGAGACCGTTGTATGGATGTTGAACCATGTTTCAAGGTCTATAACTTGGTCTCTGTTTACTCTAAAAGCTTCAAACTTGGTCAAATGACTACTCTCAACGTGATCTTTCATGTGGTGGTGTCAGCTATATGCTAACTAACCTTTGGCTCCAAGCATTGGCGTGATGCATGTTTTGATAATATCGATCAATCATGAGAGCAAGCTCTTCCTTAGCTCACCGAAGAGAGAAAAGATCTGACAGATTACTTTTATGACGTGGGTTAATATTGTCTAATCGGTCTAATCATCTCCACGAGCGCCCAGTCTCCTGCGCGGCCGTAATTAGGCCTCTCCGGATTGTGCTCGTAAATCGCTGGAAAGTTGCTCCCTGGAATGCAAAAAAGTTGCTAAAAATTTGCCAAAAATCCAAAAAGTTGCTATCTAAATTTTATGATATTTTTATATAAAAGTTAATTGAAAGCTTTGTTTTTCGTTCTTCAAAATAATTGCTAACATCGATCAAGGAAAATAGCTTGAATCTTAGCTTAAATATGGGCGAAATTTAAGGATACTCTAAAGTCTAACAGAATAAAACAATAGGCATGAGAAACGTTGTCAAGGCTATGACGGGCTGTGTGTTCAATCTTCGAAAGGTAGATAAATATTCAAGAAATCGGCATAAATTGAAGTTTTCTATGAAATCGTTGACTTTTTCGTGCTTGATATGTGCTCTAAACCTATATTTTGCTCAAAAGTTGTTCAGAAAGGCAAAACTTTCTCGAAGTTGCTAGAAACGCAAAAAGTTGCTGCAAACGCCTAAAGTTGCTCAAAAGTTGCCGAGGCAATCTGGACAGGCTTAGCCGTAATTGGATTATCATAGAACGGTATACTTTTCTTTTACCCACCTACAAACCTACCTCGCAGGCTATCTACCTGCCTGCGTGACTCACTGTCAACCAGCCAGCCAGCCAGCCAGCCAGCCAGCCAGCCAGCCAGCCAGCCAGCCAGTTATCCAGCCAGCAACTCACCAGCCAGCAAGCTAGCCAGCCTGTACAGTCAGTCTGCCTGTGTTTCCCGCTTACTTGTTTGTTTTCTTACCCACCTCCCAGTTTGCTTTCTTGCTAACCTACTGATTTTAAAAATATTTTCTTGCTTCCTTACTTATCCTAGATATTTCATTATCAGTATAGGCCATATGGTATGTGCAACACCAACTGAGTGCATTTATCTATTCTTTCCCCACGACAAAAAATCAACTAAATAGTATAGTTCTGGAGTGATTTTGGTCTAAACCTGCTCCATGCGTTTAATAAGGTCTGTTTTATGCACTCCGGTCAGGAATTAGGAAGACTCTTTTTGAAGAAACACGAGAAAAAATGTCAAAGGAGCGCCCCACATCCGCCCCATGCCCCACCTAGCCAACCTCCGCGGGCTCCGGTCTCTCCGGTCTCTCCGAGCTTGGTTACAAAGTTTCTCGTAATGGCGGCGGAATGATTTGAAAGTTTACTGTGTTTTCTTTTTGGAGACATGACCCTCTAGTTTTTAGTGCTATTGGAAATGAAAATGTGGTTTCAGACGTTAAAAGCAAGACACTCTGTGCGTGCTTTTACAACGGAAAACAGCCAAGGGCTTGTGGCTGGCCTTGAATACACGGACAGGAAAACAGAAATTCACGCTCTGAAGGTGAGAAACCCTGGGAGCAATAACCAATTGTGATTATATATCACCTAAAGAAATTGTTTCATATACATGCTGCTTTAGTGGACAAGCTAAAACAGTTCATTCTCAGCTAGAAAATGATCAAGACATAGTAACAAAGCGATTGCAAAGATGGCATTTATGTCGAAGAAACAGCTTGGAGTGCTACCATGATACCGTACTTCTGACTTATTTCAATGCCGCATTGTTAATTTAAGCTTAATAATTTCGGTTTCACATTGGGAAAGCAACAAAGTGAAAAAATGCTGCCATTAGTCCCCGCGTGTGGGTGACCCGAAAACACTGAGCCCCGGTCCGCGGACCCCCACAACGGACCGGGTCCGCAGACTACCCTACGGACCGGTCCATGGACTACTCCTACAGACCCCCTCTATGTACCACCCTAAAATAGTGTAAAAATGATAAATAAAGATTTCACTTATGGGTTGTCTAATAGATTCAGACTCATGTCGGTGCTTTTGCGAGTGTTACACCGTGCAAATGTAACAGACTTGGGTTTTTAACACGCCGTCCCCGTCCCTGCCTCTCAAAAAAAAAAAAATGCCTGAAAGCTGTTTTCAGCATAAGGAGATGCCAATGGTAAGGAGGAAAGTTCTTACCTTCCATTCGTGGCTCAATCTGGCTTTGGAAGATATATTTTTAGGCTGTTAATTGTTGTTGTAACTGTTATTCCGCTGAGCAAATTGTGAAGCCTGGAACGAGTTCATAAACCCATGGGAGAATGGGCTGAACAAAATGGCAGAGGGGAAAGAACACAAATTTTGAGGCTTTCCGAAGGCTTCCCTGTATGCGTCTTTTGTATACTTCCTTGCCACAGCAAAGGAAATGGCAATGTGTAATGATTTAAATTGCACCCGAGCCTGAATCTGGGTCTGTTACATTTGCACAATGTAACGTTCGAAATTTCGCTGTCACGAGTAATCTATTAGACAACCTGTAACTGAAATATTTATTTGTTATTTTTATTATATTTTGGGGGGTGGTCCATAGAGTGGGTCCGTAGTGGGGGTCCGTGGACCAGGCGTCAGTGTTTTCAGGTTACCCCCCGCATGTGAATGCTACTTAACAATTAGACCCGTAGTCTGCAAGGGCCACAGGCCAATAGCCCATGAGGCAATGCCAAATGGGCTATTGACCCGTGGCCCTTGAGGGCAAGGGGTCTAGTTGTTTTAGTATCACCTAACTAGTCGGACAGAAAAGGCAATAATAAAGTTAGCTGATGCAAGTTGAAGAAATATTTACTTGAGAATAAAACGAAAGAAAGCTTTACACTTGAGTGCACAAATTTTGCTACTCATGGACTATTACTAATAGCCTTCTAGTAGTGTAGCCAATTAAAATGCAGGATTTGCATTAGTACACTAGTTGGGTGATACTAAAAGGGACTAGTCCTTTGCAACTAGTCCCCTAGTAGAAACTAGATCAAGGGACTTGATGTGGGGACTAATCAAAGTTACATGTTCACTAGTGCATGCCAACGTTAAAATTGATGTCTGTGGTAGCCAGGGCTGTCATTGAATTTTAATTCACCTGTAGCCTTGATCTTCACACCCGCAGCAAACTTGTTACTTTATTGATGTGTGAATTGTATTAATTATAGGCCAGTTCACCCGTAACATCAAGGGTCCATCAAACAGACTCAGCCGTAACAGGTGTTACTGGTTACGGCCCTTATTGACAGCCCTGGGTCGGTAACCATGGTGTGGTCTAAAGGATGCCTCTCAGATAAATGACAACTATTTCAAAGTGTTCAGGGTTTTGTTGAATCACTAGTAAGGGCACCAGACCTGAGATGAAGAGTTTTATAGATTTAAGTCCTGTTTAATATCTAACCGATTTTCCAAAAACATGCCCGCTATTTTGGTGCAAAGTCTTCAACACGGTTTTCATAAATTCAGACATATATTGGCACAGAATGTCCTAAACTGCGCAGGGAATTCCCTAGTTTGACTCTAAATACTTTAGAAAGATCAACAGAAATTAGACATGCTCGTTTTTCGACCATTCTGGGTCATGCAGTTGAAATATATGTCTGGATTTATGAAAATGGTGTTAAAGACTGAATCAAGTGTTTTTGATTTATCTGTTTTTTTCATTTTTTTTTCCCGCTTTCGCTATGACAGCAGCTTGTAAATCTTACCTAGCGTGAAATGTAGAAACTCCTTGCCGCATGTTTAATTTAGGTATTTTTTTCATTATTTATCGACCACCCCCTCCAACCCCTTTTCAATTTGCATTAAGTTTAGCCTAGGCTACACTCGTCTGAATTCAGTTCACGCTGTGACTCTGACAAGGAGCGACCGATTAGCATTCTGTATTTGCTGTCTAAAGGAAGTCTGCCCGAGGACATCATTAAGTCCAATGAAGGCCCACTTCTAATGATTTGCTAGTAAGCGTCATCCATTATCGTACGTGAGGCAGGCCTGAGGAGATGTGTAAACTGTTCGGGTCACATTTAGTCCCGTAACAGTAGGCCGTTTGCCCTGTGGTGATAATGTTGTGCTTGCTATAGACAGCAAAAATCTTTAGCCACATCAATTTAGGACTTAGACGTGCAATGGACTAGACATTTCTAGCTGCTGTTGGCGTCATTTGCTCTGAACTTTGATGTAGCTAAAGAAAAAAAATCTGTTGAAATCTGGATGTGCCATTCTGCACTTGACAAAATTGAAGTACATCCGGGACATTGCTATTTGCGAGCAAAACATGGCCACGAGCAGAGAGAAGAACATGAGTTCAAGTGCTGATCATGAGTAGAATTTCCTTGTTTTATCAATTTTAGGCGTTCTCAGCGTAGCTAACTAGCAGAACTGTCTGTGATTCGCTAGCCTGGAAGAAATTTATTTGTGTGGCTTTCAGCGATAATTGACATAATGAGAACATGTTGAGTGTTCGCTTACTGCTAACTATGGCCTAGTTTGTTTGAAGATCAATCAATTCTCGATGTAGGAAGCTCTTGTTCAGTCCATTTAGGACGATGCAGGCCTTTAGGAAGCGATAGATTAGCTCTCCGCCGCGGTTTTGATATCTGTACGTTCGTGTTGATTTAGACTCCAATTTTATGTTGAAAGCACTCTTAATTTAATTGTACAATTCATGATTCAACAAAAAGATGGTGAATTTAGTCTTCCTGGCCTCAAAAGGCATACAGGAGAGTTATTTGCTGTTATTTGAGCTACGATAAGCCTCGTGGAAAGCTAGTTCTAGGACAGAATTGGATCAAGGTTATCAGTGACAAGTAAAATTCTATGGCTATGTTTTTGCGAATCCGGTCAGAAATATATAATTACGTATTCTAACTGGCATTTTAATTGGTTCTCACTTATGATCTGGTGGAGGACATCTACATAACATTTTTTTGTTTTGTTATTAAATAGAACAAGTAGATTCCATTTTTTAAAAATGATTACATATGAAATTCATTAAACACCAATAAATTACAAATTAAAGAATAAAAAACTTACAGAAAAAAAAACACACTACAAACACATGTTTGGATATTTGTCCAAGGTCGTTATCTGTTCTGAGAAGTGAACAGTTTTCCAAGAACATAGCTCAAGAAAAACTGTGAGCTTTGAGGAACAGATAATGTCCAAGGACAAATATCAGTTCATACTTTCATACCAAATGGAAGCTAAATGTGTTTATTATCCTCCAAATATTTTTCACAACACATTCATGTTTAAAAATTAGGGAATGTCGCTAACTAAATTAGACATACATGAACATACAATTTTACAAATGATATTATTTTTTAAATTCCATACTTTACAAAAATTGATTGGGTACATAACTTTACAGATATTGGCATAAAACATTACTCAGATTAACATCAAGTAGATTCCATGGTGCATTTTGTCTGTTTGTCACAGAAGACCTCAAAATGTGGTACTAAGAACATTCAGTGACACACTTGGCTATTACCTTGTGTGCCACTGTTTTTGCACTTACCACATTTTGATGTCATCTGAGATCAATTATTAAACAGATACACAGCAACACAGAATCTATTATTTTCCTTTATTATATAGACATGGATGTTTTACTGGAAAATACACCACTTGTAAAATTCATTTGAAAACACGTCCAGGACTCAGGTGGCATATTTTCCATATCCTCACTAGTGAAGAAGATCGATGATTTCATTGATATCAAGTTTGTCTCGATCGAAACATCTTTGGGTCTTCCTCAAAAGTCTTTGGCAATCTTTGGAAATCTTTGGACATTATCGGAAAATGTTCGGCAACGTTTGTGTGACCTTTGGACAAGTTTTGGAGAATCTTCTGAAATCTTCAGAAATTGGTTGGAAATCTTTGGAAAATCGTGATCAGTCTATATTATAAAAAGAACATTACATGTTAGCTTGAAGATATATGAATTTTGTGTTCTCGTGGCAAGAACAATATCTCACTCGTTCAGAGCGCTCACTTGTAAGATATTGTTCTTGCCACTCAAACATAAAAGTCATATCTTCCCGCCACCATGTAATATCTAGGCTTGATCTTACAAGCTGCTGTTAGGGAAAGGAGCCCATGCTCCTCCCCAGAAGGCCCGATTGTACGCGTGAGGACTCTTTTGTTAGTCTTAGCCAGTCAGATAACTGCCCGCAGAATTTTGTTGGGCATAAATTATCTGACTTGTCAGTTCAATGGCAGTCCAGGATGGCGGACGATGTGTATTTGATAAATGTCCTGCAAGAGAACTTAAGAGAAGTTTAAGGTCGAAAGTTTAAAAATTCACAACGAGGAATGATGGAATAGTTGGTCAATGGCCAAGATGCGTTCCTTATTCAGCCAAGAAGATTGAGAACATTTGAATCTTGAGTTCTGGAACGTCAGATAACAAAGTCAACAAAGCGAGGGATGAACCTAAACAATGAGCTCAAGAGACAAAACAGTCATTCAAATAGATCTATCGCCTTCTTTAAGGATAGCGACTCCAGTCTCTGGTGAAGCCAGGCAAAATTAAATTTTTAGATGAGCTTAAGTGTGGGTAAAGCAAACCTGACTAGCAAAACTTACATGGCAAATTACAACTTAATGATGGAAACCATGCAGACCAGCATGTGACCTTTGACATGACCAGTTTGCTACAACACAGTCAAACACTGCTGCTTCTTCAGAACACAGTGTCTACACATATAGTGCCCTTCCACAGCAGTAATGTGGAACAAACTAGGTTGGAAGAACAAAGTCTTAAAAATGAGAACAGAAAATGTACAAATGATTCAAGTTGTAGGTGTCATGTGGGCCTGTCCAGGTTGTAATCAGATGACATTTCCGGTGACCAGGAGTGCCCCATGAATTAAATCAGGAGTATATGTCACAGACATGCTTTGCCGCTCACGCGTCTAGGCGTTCTTCTCTGGGAGGAATGTAGACCAGACACGAGAGAGCGGCAGAAATCAAGCCTATGTATTAATATCCCCTATGAATTTATTTTGCATTTTGATTTGTTATTACAGTGTGCACTTACGAGCCACCTTAAATTGACTGTTTTTGCTTGTTTTTGCATGGGAGTCAACTTTGTAATTAATATTTAATCGAAATATTATTAATCTTAAATTATTTTTGTTTACCTCAGAGGGAGATCCCACCTTTATCACTGGAGGAGGGAGTAAGCACTGCATTTGTAACACATGAAAATGGAGGGATGTCCTTATTGGGGATATCTCAATCTGGGAAAGGAAAGTGTTGTTTGGAAATCAGGGCTTGGGATGTCATGAGCTCACTTGGTTTTACTGCAAAGGAGATAACAGCTCAAGATGTTCAGAGGAATACAGTTAATGATGGCAAGTTTAAGTAAGTTAATTTGCACTACACTGTAAGTTCGAGGCTCATGCAAATGTTCTTTGTAATGCTATTATTCAGTTTGTAAACTTGGAGTTGAAATAGGACTCACAGGCATTGTTTAAAACGTGTATTATGACGCACAGCTGGAAATCTGAATTCTGTTGATAAAAAATATTTAATATTTAACTGCATGGTACCATACTAGTGTAACCATTTTTAGGTTACTGTAGACTTTTCTTAAGAATTGCTTTTGTTCTCTTGGCTGTACATAAGAAACTTGCTTTTGCACAAATTATAGTGAGTCGTACTTCATGAGTACATATAATTTAAGGTTACTTCCCACCTTCGCGGGTGTACTTTGGGAAAAAAATCTCACGTGTGCCAGTATCAATAAAACCCCAACAAATTATATATCAGAAGAAAGCTTACATGTAGTTTATGGTAAAAATACAATTTAAGTGAGTTTTTCTTTTAGGAAGTGCCAGGAGCCGGTAAGGCGTGAAATGACTGAAGGTTCTTCCATTGAATTTATCGGCCATTAGATGCTTCCACACAAGCGAAATGGCTGCATAGTCTTATTCACAAGGCATCAATCAGCAAAAGTGTGTCTGGCTTTTTCGATATTCTGATTGGTTGTCTAGATATCCGGATCTTAAGTTGGAGTAGCTAAAAATATACAAGACGTGTTGCATAAATGGACACCACGGGAAAAATATGTTAAATATCAAAATTTACTGATGCACTTTCGTTTGTCATTATCCCTGGAATGTTCTGGCAAAATTTCGTGAAAATCCGTCAATTCTGCATACCCTATAAATTTGTTCAGAGTGGAGGTATTCCTCCCAAAATTAAATGCGAGATTTTAGCTTGTTAAGATTTGTAAACAACTCGCGCCTCACCAGGAGATTATCTTGCCTTATGAAACCGCAAACCAATGGAACAACAGGACCTCCTAGCGTCAATGACAATGGATCATGATTTCCTGGGAAAAGCATCGTATTGAAGCATATTTTCTATCTAGCTGTAGCATTGAAGAGAAAGACACTGAAACGGGCAAAGTAGCCAAAGGCAAAAGAGCAAATACCAGATAACATAAAACATGAGCCCCAAGATGAGTGTTTGCCATCAAAATTTCCCCTTGCAGTTTCATCCATTTAGCGATTATGACATCTTCTAGGTTTATAAACTTTATTTGAAAATACCTTTTTTTCTAAATAACTTGCCCACTTTTTGAGATTTTGTCAAAGAATGAAAAAAAAAAACAATGATTTTTTGTGCCCTTAAAGGTGGGAAGTAACCTTAATAGAGAAAAGGCTGAACCATATTGACACATTAAAACTGGATGATCAAGTTTTGACTGCAAGTTGGATAAAACTTTTTCCATGTGTAACTGGTGTACGTTGTATACATGTACAATTTACATGTAGCTGAGCAGAAGATGAAAAATAGACACTCACTACTGTACATCTTTTTGTGGTCCTTATTCTGTTTAGAGCTGTTGTCAATCTTCCAGAGGCTCTAGGAACACACTTCTCTTTAAAGACTGCATTTGTAAGGGAATTTGTATCGGTAGCTATCTCATCAGGATTGATTATTTTATGGAAATGTAGAAAGGTAACCAAATGCTTCTCTTTTTACTAGGTACTGTAGTGTAACGTGATATACATGTACATCTGTATGTAGATCATATAAATTGCTTTGCTTGTTGATGATTTATTAATAATGAAAGCAGAGTGGAATATTGGTGAAGCAATGCTGTGCTGGTACATGTATTTTGTGCTTCTGTGTTGCTTTTCTTGTACTACTGTAGTAGTGGAGTGAGGGTGAGTGGGTGGTGTCATAGGTCAACCCTTGCACTGTGAGCATTAGTGCGTGATATTTTATTCCAAATATCTTCCTCTACAGGTAGAAAATCTAACAATCACCCTTGAATTAGTTTCTGTGATGAAGTCATCTATGACCATTCAAGACATTGCATTTGTGCTGGATGAAAACACTTCAAAGAAAGGTACTTTTGATAATTGAACATTTACATGTTAGTATAAAATTTAAAACAGAAGTGAAGCATTTCTAATCAGTTAGTTATGAGATGTCCATAGCTTTCATTTCTGTAGGTTAATTACTTGTGCATGTATGTTGCAATCTTACTAGCGTCTAATAAGTACACTGTAATTCCTTGAAAGACATTTCCACATGTATTTCTTGGTTTATTTTGTTTTCCAAGACCTCTTAGCTGCTTTTCAAAATTAACAAATTGAGATCAGTTTTTTATATGTCTGTCCTCTTATTGATGATAAATTGTGTCATAACATTGTCAAAGTAGCTGAGGAACCACGAGCCGCAGGTGAGTGGTTCCACAGTAAACTTTGACAATGCTATGACAAAATTGATCATCAATAAGAGGACAGATGCATAAAAAACTTGTTTTTTTTTACAATAACAAGACCACAAAATGGTTAAATGCTGGGAACAAATGAGGGGAAAAGATTCCATAAACTTACCATAAACAAAGTGAATTTTAATCAAAATGACGCAAACATTGTCAATAGCTTTTCTCGCTTTTTGATTGGCTACTTAAAAAAGTCCATAAAATCTCATTGGTTAAAAAGTTGACAGTTTGGCAGCTGAAAGCTTGCATAAATTAAAATTTTATCCATCTGTACTCTTATTGGTGATAAAATTAGCCAGTCAGCGCACGAGAAATTAGACAGTTATTGCAAAATTGTGTTTTGTCAACAATAAGGATGCAACAGGTGACATGTGTTTACTTAGAGAGTGAACAAGCCAACAGCATTTTGAGAATATCTGTGCAAACAAAGTCTGAAAAATGAGAATGATATATATCTTGCATCACTTTAACAATTAACCACTCAAACATTATTTTGAAATCCAGAGCAGATTTTACTTTACATCCGCCATTTATTATATGAAGTACCGGTACCCAGGATTCATGTTAATTTACAGTAGACATCTGGAATGGCAAAAATTTCATACTGTGCTTTAACAAGGATGACATGAACAATTGCAACAACTATCCTCAGTATTATTGGGAAGCTCTTCACTTGGGTTGCACTGATGAGGCTCTAAGGACAGTACTTGTAGCAAAAGTTTACCCCGAAATGGAGTGTGGATTCCATGCAGATAGGTCCACCATTGACCTAGTCTTTTCCATCAGACAGCTACAGGAGAAATGCAGGGAACAGAGGCAGCCACTCTTTGTAGCGATCTTAAGAAAGGTCTTTGATCTTGTTGACAGGGATGCACTCTTCAAGATACTCCTCAAGACTGGATGTCCATTGAGACTCCTGAAAATCATCAGGTCTTTCCATGAAGACATGAAGGGCACTATGGTGGTTGACAGTTCAACATCAGATGCCTTTGACACCCAAAGTGGAGTGAAACAGGGCTGTGTCCTAGCGCCCACCCTGTTTGGTATCTTCTCTGCTGTTTTGCAGAAACGTGCCTCTGGATGTGCCACAGCAGGTTTCTACCTCTGGGCTGGCCAGGTCAAACGGAAAGCTCTTCAACTTCTTCAGACTAAGAGCAAGGTCTAAAGGCCAGCTGAAATGCCTGCATGACTTTCTATTTGCTGACTGCGCAGCAGTTACTGCCCACTCTGCTAGAGATCTTCAGCCCCAAGATGAACCACTTCAGCAGTGCATGTCAAGAGTTCAGGCTATCCATCAGCCTGAAGAAGACGTAAGTCATGAGACAAGATGTGGATCTGATCTGTGGATCTGGGCTCAACAATCTCAGATTCCATTACTGTTGACATGGAGCTCAACAAATGAATTGATAAGGCCTCCAACACGTTGTCCAGGCTGACAAAGAGAGTATGGTCAAACAAGAAACTGGTGGTACACACTATAATACAGGTCTTCAAAGCCTACATCGTGAGCACCCTCCTGTATGGCAGTGAGTGCTGGACCCTTTGAGCCTGGCAGAGTGAAAGCTTAGACAAAATCCGATAGGAAATCGAGTACTTTCAGTTTTAAGTGGACAAAAACCTTGTACCAGAATAACTTAAGTATATTTCAGTCCTTTTTGCATATTCAAAAAGTTTATTTAAGATATAAATAGTTGTCTGAAATAACACCAAAAACAATTTCCCATGGGAACTCGAGGAAATAAATTAAATGATTTTGAAGTTCAGAGAAATTGTATAAACACAGGTAAAATGTGACCCTCAATATGAAAGCACGTTATGAAACATGGCAATTTGTATAAAAGTGGGTTTCCAAAGGGTTTCTAAAGAGTTTCTAAAGGGTTTCCAGAGGGTTTCTAAAGAGTTTGCAGAGGGTTTCCAAAGATTTTGCAAAGGGTTTCTAAAGAGTTTGCAAAGGGTTTCTAAAG
>Ga0126338_10001217_pt1 | contig 16336 bp, 16 predicted proteins | sample OrbCmetagenome_2_FD_92529 | JGI IMG/M metagenome (GOLD analysis project Ga0126338, IMG submission 92529) | Coral microbial communities from Petempiche,Puerto Morelos, Mexico - Orbicella C C metagenome | ecosystem: Host-associated > Invertebrates > Cnidaria > Coral | place: Petempiche,Puerto... | reverse complement strand
AATCTGAAACTACACAAAACATATGCAGCGAAAAATATTTTTACACAAGAAAAATTAATACTTCGGTTAACTTTTAATCCTGGGTTAGCGTTAACCGGCTTTCGAACAACCCGGCCCAGTAAAACAGAGAACACAATTCTCTAAAGCTATTTAGACAATTTGAACTTGATTCTGCAGGACTGACCAATAAATTACTGGTAATTTTATATTCTCACTACCATAATATTGTTATAATTTGCTAATTTTTATCTTTATCTATCTGTTGTGTGGCTGCTGTTGTCGTCTGTTTGATTATCAGCTGAAGACTCGGTTGATTGTTTTGTTGCTTCTTGAGTGTTCTCTTCTGCTGACTGTTTCTCTGTAGCTTGTAATGTTGAACTAAAGAAATCGCTGGTCTTGAATACAGCTGGGGCTTGCCAGCCAGACAAATTTTTATCTTTCTTTGGGGGATTCTGAGTCATCTGTGACAAGGAGAATTAATCAGAGATGTTTTTGCATTCACTACAAAATATTATTGTAGGACACAGTATAATTTACTGAATACCAACAGATTCCTGCATTACAGGGAGCGGGGAAGTCAATCCCTACTCATACCCCATACCCTAAATGGTTTTCCACATCCTATTTGAGACCTGCCCATCAACATCCGTATGTTATTTTTAACCCCACTAATATTAAAATCTGTTCTCTTCTTTAGACCAAATTCAGCCTTTTAATGGGCTATTTTAGGTTCGACCAATGTCCACAAAATCAAAAGATGAGCTAGCACTAGTTACTGCAGTTCCTTGCTCTACACATGGTTACAAACCATTACCTAATTTCAACACATATGCTCAATCAAACCAGAACCAGAGTTTCCTGGTTACGGTTTTTGGTTATTCAATTTACCAAGAGACTTAGTGGAAGCTGATAGCTTCCAGCTATTCTGATCCAAGCTCAAATTGTATCTGAATGTTTAATTAAGGATCCTTGTTTTTATATATTTTCTGTATTTCTCATATTATTTTAGGGAGTTTTTACATAGGGTTTACCTCATAACTTCCTTTTTGAGACGCCTTTTCTTTTTTATCTTTTGTTTTTATATGTATACTTTTGTAACTTTGCATCTTGAATAAAGAATGTATGTATGAATTGGTTTCCTAAATGGCACTGGCAATTTGGCTACTACTGACCAAGAATATGTGGGCTCGGTGGACAAGAGTGATGACTTGATCTTTTCCATGGCAACAAATACTTATTTTTGAAGTACCAGTAAGTGAGTAGTATGAAAAATAATAGACACCAGAGAATTACTGGGCTGATTTGAACCCAGTCAGAACACAACAGCTTTCTATTTTAGAACTTTTCAGTCATTATTGAGGGAAATGGACTAATTTTCTTACTATAAGTAACTTTTGTTTGTGACGCTCTTCAAAGCTACCTGTCTAAGTCCTGGTATAGAGCTCAGAACTTTATGAATGGTATGACTCCCAAGCTCTCTCTCTGCGGTTGCCACACTTTCTTCCACCTCATCAACATTCTTCTTAACAGCACTCATAAAAGCCTTTATAAAACAAGATAGCCTGTTAGCACAAAAAAATAAAATAAAATACAGTATCACCAGCGCTTACTAATAGAGGGATAATGACCTTGTCTCCGGTATAATTTTATGAAGATCTATCTAACAATTCAACTGCAAGCCCAAGTTTTCTATGAGTAAATGGTCAATGCAGCATCACCAAGTTGACTATTGTTCATGAAACATGAAGGCTAGGAGTCTCTGTCCAATAAATTATTGTTTCAGTAGAGACTCTGAGGGATTCCTGCCCAAAACCTACAAGTTTGTGTATATTTAAACCTTCATTCAAGGACAGTGCATGCAATCATCGTTTGTCAATGAAGAGAAAATGATGAGAGAGCCAATCAAATTTGTGGATTTCCGATAGAAGACAGCTGAGTGACTTCTAACTGACAATTAGATTATAAGCTCGAGATTTCTATGAGCTGATAGTTGATTCGGCCTTTGGCCTCATCAACGATCACCTCATAGAAATTGAGAGCAAATAATCTAATTGTTTTAGTAGAATTCTTACTAAAATTTACTTCAAATAATGGTTTCCAATTATTTCTTGACGTACTATTAAACTTTGCGCCTGAAAAAGATCGCTCGGATTGAATTGTCATTTAAAATTGAAGTTGTGTGTGCATGTGCATCAGTTTTTTCACTAATTTCAACTTTTTTAAAAGTCAAGAAAGCGTTAATGTACTTCGTTTAGACTTCTCAGGAATTTAATTATCCATTTGCATCAATATTTTCCTCCAAAACTTTGGAAAAACGAAAAAAATGTCACCATTTCCTAGATGACCTCCAGCCACTGCACACTAATGGCTGATAGTGTTCAATGGCTCAGCCAATCAGATTACAGCATTTGCATTAGTATACTAGTAGAATTCTACTAATATCAGTTGAGTTTAGTTTTGAGCAAGCTTTACTGACTACAAATGTTTAAGCTTCCTGGGCATGCAGGTCAAATCTTGTGCCTTTTTTTGTCTGGCATAAATAACTTGATAACTTCAAGACTATACCAAATGTATTTAGCATTCTAATTCCTCCATTTCCATTCTGCAAATGGATTACAGAACTAATGAATGAGATGGGTATGTCAAAAACAAAAGAATGTTTGTACTGGGATACTGGGATACTGGGATACTGAGATGCAAAATTAAAACCGATGTTACAAATACCTCTAGTTGGTCAATCTTCCTGAATAATGTTGGCAATTCTTGAGATCTTGCATGTAGCTGGGGTATAATTTCCATAAGGGATTGTGAAGAGTCATTGCGAATCTGTGTACAAAGAAAAACTGTTGTAAATCAAGTTTTGTTACCGTGCAACTCACAAATTTAAAGGCATAACCAGTGGAATAATTGTACTGGAATTCTATTGTGACAAATGAAAAAATTACAAGATGTGAGATGAATAAACTGCAAACTGTACACCTCTATGTGATCTACAATCCAGGGTGCATCCTGAAGATCTTCAATGTGGCCTTTATAATTTTGCAGCATACCAGTGTGAGATTGGAGTTTTTGGCCTAAGGCAGCATGTACACTCAATGTTTTTTATTTTAATTTATGGAAATTTTTGCAGGAAAACGTGGGAAATGGCATTTTCTGAGCCCCTAAAAGTAAAAATTTCCTGGGGGAGTATACCCCCACCCCCCCCAGCAACTAGTGCCTTCACTGCTAGGTAATGTTTCTAGTCCATATTCTATGAAAATGCAAGCTTTGCCCCTGATTTGGGGTGGCGTTTATATAGAGCATTCTTCGGCGTGGGGCTTGCCAGGTGTATGGCATGGAATGTAAAAAGCCTTGTTGTATCTTCAGCATGGCAGTCCATCAGAACATGCACCCGGGTCTACAATCATAAAGCAAAAGCACAAGAAGAATGAAAAGTTTTGTTTTCTTGTGTTTATGCTTGCATTGCAATGATTTGTACGTAGTGCAGACAAAATGAGAAGACTGTGTGCAGGGTTTGAACTTGTGCATCAGCTGTCCCCACTAATCCTTCAGTTAAGTTGAGATTTTTCCGAAATGAGTAATTTCATATTGCACAAAGGTTAGCTCATATTAATCATCATAAGAAATTTGTGAATTTGATCTTGTAGGAAACCACTTTTATAAATTTTTTTCTTCAACCTTGATACATAATGTGTATATTATGTCTTTCCTCAGGTGGGAAAGAGTCCAAAAATTGCACGATCTTTTTCAAGCTCGTGCGTAAGTGTCGTAAGTTAGGGTGTCAGCAGGACAATTCTCACTCATTGATCACGGAAAAGTCACGCAGCCCCCGATAAGGACGTTACCAAACAATGGTAGCGTCTGGGTATGTCTTGACTTGAGAATGTGAACCATGTGGGACGAAAATATATGTTGTCGTTTCAAAACGGAAATACGAACAAAGTTATGAACAGAAACAAATATTTCAAAAGTGATATGTAGTACCATAGAAATCATCTTTCGATGTAATGGTTTAGTAAGGAAAGAATAAACTCCCGAAAAACGAAATATCCTGTAATACGGTGAAGGGTCATGCGTCCTGCGAACTGAATAAATTACACAGGCAAAGTTACGTTCATAACACGTATTTTAACTTCTTATTGTTAATTTTTACCGTATCTGCAAGATGGGAAAATTCATCCAAACGAACAAGCATATCCTCAATGATATCCTCGATAGATTTGGACTGAAAAACACGCAAAAATAAATGAGCTTAGAACATAAATCTACCTCCTCACACAAGCAGACTGAAAGTATCAATTTTTCTGCCGAAATACTTCTCCAATCAAGTCGTCGATGGTTGTCATACCTCCTTCCTTACATCCACTTGACAATACTGAGCAAATTCCGCAGCGCACTTCGCCAAATCAAGCTCTTCTTCGTCCTCTGATTTACCGTTTTCCACAAGAGCTTGCTCTCCACCGTCCGCCATCTTGGATCGAAGGAGCAATTTTGAGCCGACTACACTTTGATCAGCGGTTAATCGCGTGGTAAAGAAAACGTTTCGAAACGTTGACCGTGTTCCCTTCACTTTTAATTTTGCATCTGCTTGAATCTCGAACATCTATACCGCCAAAATGGTATGTACAGGTGCAAAGGTATCTCACATTATTCTACTTTTGCAGAGTTTCATTATTTGCTCGTTTACTTTTTCAGACGGTGGGAAAGAGTTCGAAGATGCTCCAGCACATCAACTACCGAATGCGGTGCACATTGCAAGATGGCCGCAGCTTCATAGGGACTTTTTTAGCTTTCGACAAGCACATGAACATCATTTTAGGAGACTGTGATGAATTTAGGAAAATCAAGCCAAAGAGCAGTAAAGCACCGGAGCGCGAGGAAAAGAGAGTGCTTGGTTTAGTTTTGTTGCGAGGGGAACATCTTGTGTCTCTGACAGTTGAAGGACCTCCATCTTCTGATGTAAGTTACGTATTATAATCACATGTTATTAATTTTAGATAAATAGTGTTTTTGCTGAGGACGAGATGGAAAGTCTTTGAAAGACTAAAGATCGTTCATCTTGTCAAAAAGTGTATATTTTGGGGTTTTATTTTGTGATCAGAGATATACTGTTATGCTATGTTCGCTGGAACATCTGCATTGAATTGAAGATTTAAAACGTCTGTTATTAAGTCTTGTTTCTTGTAAACCCGTTTATTATATTTGAAGTCAGGAGCCCATCACCAGGAGCCTCCATCTCCCATATATCCTTGAGTCAACCTTTGCGCGTATCTTCTTATTTTTAGAAGAGTCTTCACCCCAGGCAAGCTCAAATTCCCGCAAAAGCATATTTTTTTCACTGACGTCCGTATATAACTTCGAAAAAAACATGGTGGCCGAAGTGGCAAGTCTCATCTTGTTTCCTACTCCCATATTCCTGTTTAATTCAGTCCAGAAGCCTGTATTTACAGCCGAGAGACCCTGGTTCCTAACTTATTGCTTGGTAATAAATAACTTGATTGACCATGAACAGTTGAATCCAGAAGTATCCCTCGCAGTGAAGCTTCGTGGTGAAGCTGTTTTACCAGCTTTGTCGTTGTTTTTTGCTCCTTTCGCAGTGATTGTCCGTTTGTTTTCGAGGCGCTTTAGTCATGTAAGCTGTCCAAAAGAAATTACCGTATGGAGTTTTCTGCCAAACATTGCAAGAAGTCTTTAGATTTCGCTCTAGCAGATGATGATGCAAGTTTGGGTGAAAGCGGTAACTTGGACCGTGGCAGTGCATCTAGCTCACATTTTAGTGAGAAACTCGGCGATGACGATCATGCTGTGAGGTTCAACGTAAAGGAAATCTCTTAAGAAGAAAGCTTCAGGGGAAAACAAAGTCCATGTTAGCTGAGGTTGATTTACTGAAAAAGTGGCATTCTGAACTTTCTGTTACGGGTTTCAGCTGCGAAATATTAAATCTAACAACCAAACATTCACCACTTGCCAAGACCGAGCGTCCCGCTCATTTTCCTGAACATGTACTTGTTTTATATCCTTCAAAAGTGTATACATATGCTCCGCAAACAGGGCTATTTCAGCCTGTTCGTTTGATCGTTTATGTTGATGGAAAGTGGAATCTTCAATGTCCCATCAACGAGCACATGGTTGTGAAGTTGGGTACCCTTGAGAAGTTTGCGCCAAGCCGCAGAATGCCTTGCATTCTCACAGATGTACGCGTTGCGCTAGCAACCTCAGACATACAGAGTATTTTAGAAATACTGGTAACTGATGAGATCCACATGGAGGATCGAAACCATGATCTTGCCTGAACTAAGCCGAACAATGGCAAATAAAACATGCAAAGCAGTCAACAGACTTGCGCGTAAACAAGCACATTTGAATCATGGTGCCAGAACGACCAAAGGAGGCATAAACCTATACATCGAGCTCAAGAAACATGAGCTCGATCAGATAGAAACATTAAAATGTTTCTAGACAAACTTATAGCTTTCTTGAAGTAAAGCTATGGCGTCTCTGAAGAAACACCTACGAGGACAAATATGATGTCCATTATAAGAATCTACTACTGTACTTGCAAACAGTTCTAATCACAGCCGGGCCCGGCGTCACAATAGCGAATGCAAGTAAGCAACATGTTCACGGTAAATTTCGTATTTTGTTCTTTGAAAGTAAATACTTAGAGATTCACTGAAAAACATAGCTTGCAATAGAAATGAGCCAAAACAATGCATAAACTCATGGCAAATTACAGAGGTGTCAAACTCTATGAAGCGACATGCAGATAACAATGGAAATCACGCAGACCTATGACCTACAAAAATTTGCTATACCACAATCTAACGGCTCAATTCTACTTGAAATTCCTCCTTATAACACAACATGAAGTGCCCTTCATAAACAGGAGTGAAATGACAAAAAAAGTCGAGTGACTGAACAGAGAACGGCTAATGTACAAATGTCACGAGCCGTAGAAGTTGTGTAGGCTAGTCAACCCCACTTTTACGCTCATACTTTCACAAGATGTGCTTAATTCTGATGGAGAGATCTCATCATAATCTGAGCTTTCACAGCCTTCACTGGATGAATTATCCACACTTTCTGCCATTCCTGTGATAGTTTTTGTTGAAACTAATGCATGACGTAAGACAATAACTTTGTTCTGATTGGCTGTTCAAATAGTGCGCGCGAATCAAAAACCCCTGCAGGTTTCTAAAAATAAGAAGACACACGCAAAGGTTGTCTCATAGGGTTTGTATGGGCTCCTGTTGAAGTATAGCACACAAGACATAAGCAAGGTCTGTCGACTGTACTGTGATCTTTAAAAGAGTAAAATGGTTCAGAAATTGTTATTTAAGCCAAGCTGTACATAGCACAGGCATAGTTGGCTTTATCAACAAACAATTTAATAGTCTCATTGTGTTGTTCCAGATAATGTCCATAATACCCCCTTTTCCCAGCCCGTTCTTGCCAGAATTTTTCTAGGACTGAACTGGAAGCTCCCTTGTAGCTTACCCTGCAAAACCGCGATTCCCTCCTCTTTCTGCTTGTGGAGAGATGATTATGACAGCTTACTTTCCTTTAAACATTTTGGCATTTGAGGTCTTCAGTGATCTCTGCAATGGAACATTATCAACATAACATTACACCTCTCACATAGGATGAATTGAGTGCTGACTTGATTAATTGGATTCTCATTTTTTTGACTGAGTTTTTGTGGAATTTCAAATACATCTGTGTTATCTTTGAGACTGTCATTCAGGGCTGTAACTGGTAACACCTGTTGCAGTTGTATGCTTGATAAGCCCATTACATTGCAGGTGAACTTGTCTGTTGTTAATACAATTCATCCACATAGTAATAAGTTTGTTTTGTGAAGAGCAAGGCGTCAGGTGACTCAAACCTTACTGACAGCCATGATCTGTATAATTAATACAGGGCACGAAAAAAGTGCCTTCCGGTCATCCGGGACAAGTAGATTCTCCTTATGGGCAAGTACCTTTTCATTTTCACTTCCCCGATGGGCAAGGGATGAGGCAAGTCGTCTGCCAACTAAATCATTAAAAGACCAAACTAAGGCATGCCCAGGGCGAGCAAAATTTGTAATCTGGCTTTTGGCCAGATGGATGTTCAGGCATCCTGAGGATGGCCATTTTCTATAGAAAATTATTTTATTTTTCATATGTTGCCTTATAAATTGCTCATTTGAGCAGGCTCTGTAGCACATTTTGGACAGCCACTCTTCAAATTCTGGCTAAAAACCCAGCTTGAATTCAAGTTTTTTTTTTTTTTTCGTGCCCTGTAATACATCTGTAACAAAACATTGATATCTTGTTTTTGCTTTTAGTCAAAGTCCAAGTTGCTTGGAGCCAATGCTGCCCCTGGAGCAGGGATGGGCCGTGCTGCTGGACGGGGAGTGCCAGCTCCTATGGCTCCAACAATTGCCGCACCACCAGGTATGTACCTTAATACTAGTGCTGATTTGTTTGTTATTAAATAATCTATAGAAGCGAAGTTGTTTCACAATACTGCATTAGAGCAGGCTACCCTGGCTTTAGCAATAGTTAGTTGTTTATACTTCATGTGAGAGGTGAAGACATTCTGGAACTGCTCAAGGTGTTGCCTACTAAAAGTCATTCTCAATTTTTTGGGGAGAACCCTGAAAAGACTGGATATGGCAGTAGTGATCCAAGGCGGTTGCCATATAATTTCCAAATTTATTGACTAACTGAACTGTGGTGTTGCTACTGATTTAATTTAAAAGGTAATTTTGTGATTATGACAGTCATGTTGACCCTAAGCTGATAATATGTAAACAAATGAATGATTGTAGGACTAGCTGGGCCAGTGAGAGGTGTAGGTGGACCAGCAGCACAGTTAATGACCCCACAAGGAAGAGGAGGACCAGCAGGTATGTTAACATTAATAGACCTGATGAACAGTGATACAAAATTTTACAGCAACCTGGGGTTTGTTCAGGTCAAAACAGATTCAAACCAAGACTTAAAAAAATAATTGGAACAATGGTTAAATGTAGTAAGTAGCATGGATGTAAACAGCGTAGCAGGATAGCTGCATTGTTTACATCCATGCTACTTGCAATTTCAGAGCAAATACACATTATAATCAGTGCCAAATGCAAGGTAAGTCATGATAAGTTTTCGTTGTGAATCTGATTGGTTGAGATAGTGGCAAGTGTTTTTAAAGCATTGTGTAATGTAAGAAAGCTGAACCAAAACTATTTCCAAACTGATTACCAAACTTAAAGAATACATACACTTGACATGTACGATTGTTAAAAGAGAATGTTTAATAATCCAACTTTTCATGCAATAACCTCTGTACATGTACATTTGACAGGTGGACCACCACAACAAGCACCACCAGTCTCTGTTCCTAGTTCTATGCCAGGTCCCCCTGGTGGGGCAATGGGGGCACCAATGAGAGGACCCCCTCCACCAAGACCCCCCATGGGAAGTATGCCACCAGGAGGTATGTATTCAATTAATGATTGGTTAATTGTCATGTGTGGATGATGAGATATGTGAGTTGTCTCTGGTCAATGTTAGAGAAAGTCCAAGAATTCTGAGGTTCCTTATAACTAATCAGTATTAATTATTGATACATGTAATTACTGTCTTCAGGTGATCCGCAAAGCAAATTTAAAGCATAAAATGGGTACTTTTCATTTGATCAGTTTTGCTAAATCAAGTGAAAAAAATGTGTTTTTTCATCATGGGTGGAACTATAAGTAACAAACTTCACAACATTATTGTCAGTGATGCATGATGTTGAATGTTCAGTGGAAAAAAAGGACTGTCATTCAGTTTTGATTCACCAGTAGCCAAGATCTTCACACCCATAACAAACTTGTTACTTTGTGGGTGAATTGTATCAAAAACAGGCAAATTTACCTGTATCATCAAGGGCCCATCAAACATACTCAGCCACAGGAGGTGTTACAGGTACCAGCCCTTACTGACAGCCCCGTGAAACCACAGAGATCCAGCCAAACTAAGTTGTGTTTAAATAGTCATACAAGCCATTCTGAACTGTTTTCCAAGAGACAGTATTTCAACCAACAGTATATTATTATTCTCAGGTAGTATTGATAGTCAGTTACACTTGCTTGTACAGAATTGTTCTGTCCGTGTTGGTTAAGCTTGCTCGGTCAACATTTTTTAATGAACTTTTTCCTCTTATTACTAGGGCCTCCTCCAGGAATGCCCATGCGAGGTCCTCCCCCAGGGATGCGTCCTCCAGATATGGGCCCCCCAGGCAGAGGAATGATGCCACCAGGTATGCCTCCCCCTGGAATGATGCCACCCGGAATGAACCGTGGCCCCCCTGGAAGAATGCCACCACCAGGGCTTATGGGTAGAGGTAAGGAAGTTAGCTCGGTTTTTTTCAGTTACTCCATAACTAGTAAAGTGCGCATACAAAGATACAAGACTTAGTCCTTGAAGATATACTGTGATATAATTTATGTGGCGTACATGACATCTCTAATACTACACTCACTGATATACCATATTATTAATAAGTCTTGAATTATTCTTGGATTTATTCTGTTACTGTGTGTCTGTTCTGTTCTTACCACACTTTGATGTCATCTGTGATCTATAACAGAACAGACGCATCGCAACATTTAATCTATTTGATAATGAGTGGATTTGTTTTTCATTAGTATTTTTTGTCAGTTTCATCTGTACCAGTTTTGATACAACATACATACTAAATTTTTCCATTGACCAAAGTTTCTCTGATTTGTAACATTTCATTGGTATGATTAAACAAGCAGATAGAGTTCTGTTTACATTTGCCTAAAGTCACTGTTGCTTTCAGAAAGTTGTTGTCCATTTACATGGAATCGTTTTCATTCTAGGACCACCACCTGGCATGCGACCACCACCCCGCTAAAGTGGATTGTTAAAGTTCCTTGTGTCAACTATATAAACCCTACAGAATCAAACAGTCCTGTCTTGTACCACCAGTCAGTAAATTTTGTGCCATTTCTTAAAGAGAGGCAGGATTCACATGGGTCGGCAGTGTTACTGTGGAGTGAAATCTGCAGCATACATGAACCAGTTAGACAAGAACGAAAGAATGATCCTGAAATTATACTTTTGCTTTCACTGCATTCTGTTATGTTTTGTAAATATCATTGTATTAGTATTCTTGACCATTTGAGTTCTTTTCAAAACAATAAAATCTGTTTATAAAGATTCTATTGGGTGTCTACCAAATGATTACTTTTCTACCGTGGGTGGTACATAGGTTAGTGCCTTTATTTCCAAGGATATTTTGTTATTTATGCAAATCAAATACAGCCCCCAGGTTTCTGGGAAGAAAAGTAAAATAGTAAATTATTACACAAAGATGAGTTCAGTTATTGTGCAAGCAAATACCTTTGGAACAAAATTTACTTTATAGTACGTCAAAATGGGTGGAGTGAAAAATTCATCACAACTCTCATTTGGGAAGTAGATCTTGGAAAGCAGGTCATGAAGTTTCATCAGTTTGAATTTGATCCATCAGACAAGCAACTGCTCGCTCAAAAATCTCTCCATCCCAGTCACGCGATCTCATTTCAAATGACGTGATGAAGCCATGGTCTCGGCAGAACTGTGATACATCTTCCCTGCTTTCAAATGTCTTTCCTTCTCCCATCCATTCTAAATTGGTGGAATTGAAAGTCACAAGAACGCATGGGATTTGTGAATTTGTAAACTCTGTTATCGCTTTCCTCCATCTTGTTGCTTCAGTTAACGAAGATGACTGCTCTGGTGTCCAGAAGATGAGAGCACCGTGACTTGATGTGAAATTAAATCCCTCGTAACGATCAGGGTTGATTGCATTAACGACCGATAATGGCCTCTCCTCACTTTCTAACGATGAGGTAATCTTTTTCAAATGGATATCCATACATATAGTCGGTAGGCGAGACCCCTTTGGCGGCGAGCGGCGAAAGTGATCTTTGACAAATACAGTTTTCTTTCCCGTGATTGTCCCTACGCACAGAATCACTGCGAGCTTCCTTTCTTCGTCAGCCATCGCTGCTTGCTCCTCGGGAACAACGTTTGTTTTAAACGTTTGCATCTCAACATCTTTGCCCAGAGTCATTAATAAGTTTTCGTTCACCTCCTCTGGAATTTCATACTTAGATCCTACAGACATCATATATTGTAGGTTGGGGAAGTGTTTCAAATCCAAATGCGCAAGCAAATCACATTTTCATTTCCGGGTAATAACGTTCATTCCACTGTCGTTGAAACCAAAGTGCTTCTTGAACACTGTCTAGAGAAGAATCTGTGCAACTGGTGTCGAACTCTTTGCGTGTTATAGATAATAAGAGTGATTTCAAAGATCAAAATGTCATTATTATCAAATCTGTGAACATTACGAAATCACCAGTCAGGATGTAAAACGTGACAGCGCAAACTACTAGTCCAAACTACAATTGAGATGTGACGCTCGATCTTGCTTCTCATAGGACAAAATTTTTAAGATTAAAAAAAAAATCTCCATCTGCTTTGTTATTATCACGCCAAAACCATTAAAGAAGATAATTAAATGTAGATTGCTTTACAAGGGTTGCATGATGTTAGTATGAGGTAGGAAAAGTTTGGGACAAGGAGAGTTACTAGACAGGTCGAAGGATACAGACTTCACCATGTCACGCGTCGTCACGCATTACTTTTTAGCGGTTTCCAAAGCGCTAAAGGGAACTATGCCTATTGAAGATGATCAGATGTGGGGACGTTTTTAGTACCCACGTTAGATAGAACATGTCTGTTCTTCTTTAAATTCGCGTCATTATCGTGTGCACGGTGCACCCCGCAAGCAGAGACTTCCTCAATATCTTTCCGCTCTCGAAAATAAGATATAAAAGAGGGTCTGAACACAAAGACATAAAGATAGGTTATTATACACAAACCACAACTTCTATGATACATTTTGGTCCCCTCTCGGAATTTTCACCCTTCAATTTTTTCACTGAAATGTTCCCTCTAAGTCTCTTACGTGCACTTTGAACTTTCAGTTGTGAACACATTGACGTCATAAGCCACACCCATCGAATTTCATTTAGTTTGCTCCAAAATTCCAATTTCATTTTGTCTAAGTTATAAAAAGGTCAAAATACACTGCAACCTATTTATTAAACATATGTTAAAATTGCATCAATCCACTTCAAGTATTGAGTTTTCCTGAAGGTAGGTTGATTTTTCAAACCAAAGCACAATTTTCTGTGGGTTTCATTTTTAGAAAAAAAATTCGTTTGGGTTTTTCTGTGTTTGCACTTCCCGTAGGAGTCAGTCTTGCGTTTACTAAACATACAAATTTATATTGTAATAAGCAAGCATACCAAATGCCTGAAGACAATACCATGTCTGAAAATCTATGCTAATTTTAGCATAACTTCATGCACGTTTTGCGTGGCTTTTCCGAGTCGCAAGTTTGAATATATTAAAATTAGTTCGTCGTCGTAAACTGAACAAGTTGGATCCAAGAATTTCACAGCGAGCGACTCAAATAAGAAACTAGTGAAACATTGCTCTTTCGAGCGAAACAGAGACAACTTGAAACAGTGCTTCTCTTCACAGGCGTCAGCCGAGTGCAGGCTCATTCCACGAGGACAGAAGTTGTAAAAACAAGAAGACCGCGTCTTCGAAAAGTCGGACAGCAATATGGCAAAAGTTTACAACGAAAAGGTAAAGATTTTCCATCATTTCTCGTACTTAAGTCGATATAATTTGCAGTTTGTACAAATATCCGAGTCCAACGAAAGGACGAAATTGCTTTAACGGAAAATTCTGGTTTTAAACTGACGTTAGATGTTACTAAGACGCGCGTTCCCTGTCAGGCCTTCATCTTAGGGACTGTGCAATGATTACCTGGAGGTGGGGGGGTTTGGAAAATTAGAGCGGGGGCATAGGAGAAAATGACAATAAGAGAGAGGCGGGGTTGGATGTAAAATTAAATATGTGTGGGAATGCCTTGTGTGAAAAGCTTCAGAAATTAAAAGAAGACCATGTTCGTCAGGGGCAGTACTTCCTTGAGTACCTTAAGTTTTCCTGCACTCCAACATGCGATGTATGCCTTAATGAAGGTTGTACAAGAGGTGTTCCTGTCCAACTTTCTCCAGTTCCAACCCTAGATGCTACTTCGCGCGGAAAGTATTTACCATTCACTACGGCAACGTCCACTGGAGACCAGATCGACAAGTTTCTCCCAAGTGTCCAGATAAAGAGATTGTTCAACGAGGGAAAATTGCCCTCTTCTGAAGAAAGGTCTTTGCAAGAGGTATGTTCCCAGTACAACGTGGACGAGACTGCATGTATTTAAGTTATGTACACCATCTTGAGTTCCTCGATGCAAAAGCCAAAAAAAGAGTACGAGAAAGGAACACTCTTCCGCTTATTTCTTGGACAATTGAAAAAGATGTAAAAGCGCCTACCAACAAGCAGCTGAAAATGTATCTAAAGCAAAAAGATCTTACGATAAGTGGAAGCAAGGCTGAGTTGATTGATCGAGTTCTCACCCACGCACGCGGGAACCTTAGTGCCAGAGATGCTGTAGAAGATGAGGATTCTCCCAATTCATGCGAAGACGACACAAGCTCAAAGTCCAGTGATTCTGATGACTCTTCAAATGACTCTTCGACATACGTCGAAGAGTGATTTGAAGCGATGTACGTACATGTTTGTACCGGGGGAAGAACTCCAACAAATAAACTCGGTATGAGGGAATCAATGGGAGGAGACCTTTTTTCAAGGGAGGGGGGAGTTAGCCTTAATATTATCATTATGTGAGGGAGGGAGTTGAAATTAATTTTTGCTTAATGAGAGGGGGGTATGACTTAGTCTTGGGGCATATTTCACCCATTTCCCAGCTCCCCCTCTAAGTAATTATTGCACAGTGCCTTACATTCTTCGTTAGCACGTCCCTTGCATTTGCGTTCTTGTTTATTCCACCAACATGAACGCACATCTTCAACATTTTAACATATAAAGATCGGTTAAAACCACTGACTGGACGCAGCAAAAAATATTTATACGCTGGCTGGCGGTAGTCAATGTAAAAGGAGGAAAAAATAACTGCTGAGCGAGACAAACAATTGACAATTATTGGACGAGGTTGTTAGGTTGAGCGAAATATCGTATTTGTCACGATTGTGATCTGCGAGACACTGACAAATCACAATATTTTGCGATAACCGGGTTCAACTGATGTCTGCTGATTAACGCTAAAGGTTGGTTTTCTTTAGCGTTGTAAGCACAAGCGCAAGCATAATAATCCTTATTTCACCGTGAAAACGGCCTTGACGTAGGCATAAGCACATGCACAAGTACAAGGATCAAGTTTTTTCCTTTTTCTTGTGCTTGCGCTTTTGCTTGCGTTTGCGCTGCAACAAGCGAAAACGAAATACCGCTCAGGCATAACACAGGGATATTTACCACACGTGGTTATGTTTGGCCAATGAAAATACTGGATCCAAATTACCTCGCGCCTAAACAGTTGTCTAAAATACCGGAAGGTTCGGATGATTTTGCTTGTGCTTGTGTTTGCATCGAATTTCGTTATTACTTGGGTCATCCCTATTGCTTGCGTTTGTGCTTGCGCTTGTACTTGCGCTTGTGCTTGCGTCGCTAGTGAAAACCAGGCTTAACCATTAATTTTGATCGAAGTTTTCATAATATTTTTTTGTAAATACTTTTCGTTGCTTATGTTTTTTTTTTGTAGTTTGATATTAGCTGACGTCAAAACTAGAGGACAGAATATATAAAACAGAAGCAAACCATTGAAACTGAGTTATGATATTGAAACCAAAATCCACAGTAATCGTGGATTAACTTAATCTTGCTCGAAGTTGAACAACCATGCAGGAATTGTCATGTCACCATAACTTGGTAGCCGGATCAATTATTTAAGCAGAATAAACTATAACTGAACTTGTTTAGTATTCTTACTCACAGAGGAGAAAGGTTACTCTGCAATACAGAGATTCTCTTCTCTTTCTACTCGATGAGAAAGAGAAGGAAATTTCTGTCTTGAAGGGCAAGAAAGGTGAAATTGAAAAACAAATTGCCGTGTTTGGATCAGGCCAGCTCGGAAGACTTGATAGCCCTTTGTCATAACACTACGTACAATGTTGCAGAAGTATGAAACTACTACACTCGTGCAACTTCATAACCGCACAAAAATTTTGATTCAACCCAGAAACTGCGTGCAATTTTGCAGAGCACTAAGCATTACTTTCCGGAACTTCTGCAACGATACTTTAACTCAGTTACATGTAACTTTTGCAATTTTTTGGCTTGAACCTTCTAAATTTCCTCCAACATCAGTTCTT
>Ga0126338_10001216_pt1 | contig 16339 bp, 9 predicted proteins | sample OrbCmetagenome_2_FD_92529 | JGI IMG/M metagenome (GOLD analysis project Ga0126338, IMG submission 92529) | Coral microbial communities from Petempiche,Puerto Morelos, Mexico - Orbicella C C metagenome | ecosystem: Host-associated > Invertebrates > Cnidaria > Coral | place: Petempiche,Puerto... | reverse complement strand
CATTCCCCCCCACCCCCCCCCCCCCCGAGTTCATTGACACGTAATATTTGAATGCGCAGGACTCAGGCTAGTGTTCTTATTTTGTTCTAGTTCAGTTGATCTAAGAAAAAAAGGTTGTTCGAGCCAACATGTATGATAAGCCTCTGCAGGCATGTTTTGTTTTGAGTGATTATGTATTGAGAGTGCTCATTGCAGAAAATAATTCGACACACAGTTATTTAACAAATTGACGTCAGTTTTTCATGCGTCTGTCCTGTTGTTGTTCATGAATTTCGTCATAACATTGTCAAAGTAGCTGTCAAAGCACTACTTTGACAATGTTATGACGAAATTCATTGTCAATAACAGGACAGACGCATTAAAAAAAGACGTAAATTTCTTTTTATAATAACAAATTGTCAAATTGTCCGCTCTAACTCGTTGACGCATCTCATAAATGATACATTCATATGTCTCTCCGCCTATTGACAACGAAAATTAGCCAATGAGCCCGCAGGAATTTCTGCACTTATCGTAGAAAATAAAAGATTGCGACAATAAAATAGATCAGGGTATAAATATCGCTTTATTTTATGTTTATTTTCATTCGTATCTTTCCTATCCCCAGTGGGGAAAGCCCATTTCTCATCAAGGTAGTTTTATTCAAGTTCTAAACTTGTTTTGATGAATTCCTCACCGATGCGCGCTCATGTAGACCGGAACTAACCTATTTCATGGGAAAAGAAGCCTAAAAATAGAACGGTGTGTAAAATGTCGCGACATAGGCTTAGTATGGGAGTTGCACGCTCCTAGAGATCGAGTATCGAGTAAAAACGTACACTTTAGTTTGATAAAATAAACTACACACACCTTGTTTACTTGCATTGAATTTATTTACAAAAACTTCCAAGGCTCAGAATATCAATAAATCCTTATTCGCAAGGATTGCATCACAGTCGATTTGTAGTGTGAAATATAACGTTCAATCTTAGGATTATTTATTACCTAGCTAATCATAGATTGTCTTCTACAACTGGCTTCTTTTCTTCAAAATCAAATAAATGGCCTTTTTTACTTTCTTTTTTTTTTCACGAGGAAGGTCATTGGAAATTCCAAGGGGACCCAAGGGAGGTCATCAAAAGCCAAAACATTCAAAGGAAAGTATCTAGAGGGGTGGGGGAATGCGGGTCAACCGGAAAAACTTCCGCGGGAAGGGTATGGATATTTCCTAGAACAACACATCAATGGGCTTGTGGAGAGAGAAAGGACAAGCAACCAAAAAACGTATTCTGAGGGAACGTCAACAAAATCTAACACAACCCGAGTGTAACTTTTCAACTGCAACGCCAAGTTGGCTTGTGTTTCCATCAGTGGTGAAACACTTTTCAAGACGTACAAGAAAAATTGACATTTGCAATTTTAAATGACCCGGGCAAGGCTAAAAGCATGTAGAATATACGAACTTACAAGCAGTCCTTCACTCACTCACTCAAGTCAAGTCAAGTAATCTTTATTTAGGCAGGGTAGCCCCATCAGCCATAGGCTGGTGTCAAAAGGGGCCCTGCGTAAAATTTAAACCACTTGATCAAAACTTCACAATTTAAAAATTACCTCCCACTCATCCTCACTGTACCATACTGGACAATATTTCCTTCTTTGATCAATTTGTCCAAAATAATAGAAAATATTCGGACGACTGTCCTAAAAAACAGCCAAGCTAGCACTGCCTTTTTCCTGTAAAAAGATACGAGTTTAACAACAATCACGACAGGCGTATTGTCTTATGATGACATGCTGTGCATATTTAGGCTTAACCTGCTGCAAGTAAGCTTTACTTCTATAACTCGATTCGAGCTAGTGACGTAATGACGACTCGAGTAAAAAGAATTTTAAGTCTTGAAAGACCTACAATTTCAATCATGACAGGAACTATTTAAATCTTAGTGTCTCAACTTTTTACTCCAGTTCCACCTCATAATGTGAGGCTGATCTACACAGGTTATTCAAAGTCACTCACAATTCATCAATTGTAAAGAATCGAAATCATAACAGTGAGAGTGTTTAGATATGTGATCTTATTTAGCACAGATTTTAACATTTTTTTCCTTGTTTTCACCTTAGTCTTAGTTTCGATTGAAAAGATATATTAAATACTCAAGACAGTGTTTGACCAAATTTCCAAACACCTCAAAGTTCGTCAAAAATACTCCGCTGCGTGTCGTATTTTTAACTCTCTTCTCAGTATTTGGAAAGGCGGTAAAAGTTTGATATCTTGGACCTAGCTCACACTAGTTACATAACGACATAAGAAGGATGTTATGTGGTAATGTTTGTAGTGTGATCATGCTGGCATAATGACATGATAACAACATAACAGCGTGAACATAACAACATAAGCAAAAACTGATCTTTTCCTTGTTTGTCTGTCAATGTTCACATTACCGACATGGCAATCATGTCGTTAGTGTGAACTAGGCTTTACTAACCCATTGATAAGCTGCACCACTCTTTAATTTAGTATAAAAAATTATCGTTTTTTGACCTTCACAAGAATGTTTCAATAAGTTCATTTTTTTTTTCTTTTTTGGCTGTTTTGGTTTTCTTCTTCTTCGTTTTTTTTTTTTTAATTTTTTCAATAATTTAACCCTGGGCAGCACCATAAGTTAAATAATATTTTCTTGACTTACTAAACCAGGTCTAGGTCTGAAAATAACAAATTCAAAACCTTAGGATACATGTAACGAACAAACCTTCTGGAACCACTGAGTTATTTCTCCAAGAACGTTTTAGACGTAATAAATTTTTTGGTTAAATAACCAATATTTCATGGAACAAACAAATTGTCTGTAACTGCGACCATAATTCCAGTAGCCATTGACTGGAATTTGTCCCATGTATAATTAACATCAAACTGAGGTACTTTTCGTTACTTTAGCAGAAACTATCTTTACAAGAATATTCAAGTACTCTAATCAACACACAAATTAGCTACAAAAAAATCTTCTTTGAAAATCTGTGTGGTGTAATGCTTATCTGACCAAACTTTGGTTGCTCAGGGCACTTGACCATAAAATAGTTATTCATTTAAAAACTAGTCTTAAAAAAGAGTTAGTCCACATTGCAAACAGTGTTAGTGAGATACATGCACGGACGACATGCCTAATTTAAAATCATATAGGATACATGTACATGCTGCTAAAATTTTGGCCTAAACGTTAACGACGCTAAGCATACCGGGAGAACCTTGAAAAGAACTTGATGTTGGGGAAGCAAATAGTACATTTACAACTAATGTCTCTGCGGCAGGTTCGCTATTTCAGATTTGCAAGAGAAATTGAGACTTTGAGACGGCTTCGTGAATAAAGTCAAGACTACAAGACGCGTAATTTTTGAATGGTCATTCACTACCCATTGATGTTGACGCCAATGACATTTTAAATGAGAGATTTCATAATGCAGCAGCTTGAATGTTCGGAATAGTTAACATCGCTGCAAGAAATAGAGCTGAGTAAGGTTTGCTCCCCAGATGCAAGATCCTACTTACGTGATAATAAAAACGTGCTCACATGAACATTTTAGAGCAGTTTTCACTTGAGTGTCAAAAGTCCTGCAAAACGCATTTGCGTTAGTTTTGAGTTACCACAGTAAGCAATTGGCTTAAGAAACATGCACCACTTTGTCATCCAATCAGAAGTAAAATCAAAACCAACCGTGACTCGCTCGCACACGTTTTCCCGCGCTTTGCGTCAGCTATATGTATTTGTATCGAGTTTTGATTGGTTCATTGGATTGTCTGTGTCTTTCGTGATTGGCCAGAGTGCTTACTTTGATTTAACGTCACTCAATTGAAAACCGCTCTAAGAAATGACATAACTGTATCATTTCATAATTATTGACCTTCACACAGCCCACCAAAGGAGCTGAAGTCAGTGCTTGGTACATAAATTTGTACCTGAACATACAAATCTACACAAAAATATTATAAAATATAGCATGCCTTATAGACTATTCTACAAGTACCCCGAAGAATCTACGCGCGTGGTTCAGTGTGTTCTGAATGCTTCCATCGCGATACAGTGCATGGGTTGTCCTGGTTTACCACCGAAGCGCTCATCAGAAACAACATGATGCATTAAGCGGGACACTTCTCGCATTGTATCTTCACCATTCCACCTCCTTCATTTATAGAGTGTCTATCATAGACAGCCTCCAAGCCATTCTCCTCTATTAAGAGACTCGTGCTGTGAGAGGATGAGCCTGAAAAACTGGGCTGTTCTGGACAAATCGTGTTGCTTTGAACAGGAGGCGTGATGCTACACGTGTTGTCCTTGGGTGCTGAATTTGTCTTTTCAGAGAGCACCTGGTCCGTTTCAGGATAAATAAGTTTGTCTTCTTTTGAGCGACAATTCTCACTTTCAACACACTTTGTCAAGACCTCATTTAACTCATGCGGATCTCCATTTGGCAAGCACAAACCCTCTGTATTGGGTTCTGTGAAAGAGTGAGCAAGGCTAATATGCCCGGTGTCGTCTGAACTTACTTCATGGTTCTCATTCGACACAGCTGGCTTTGCATTAGAAAGATCACTGTTTACAGCAGAAGCTGCCTCTTCTAGGTTTACAGTCTTCAGCTGGGATTCTTCAGTTTCTTTCTCTGGTAACAAGCCGTTTAACTCGTCGGTCAATTCAGTGTCTGCCTTACCTGAAGTTTCCCTTCCCAACACCTCCTCTTCATTCAGAGTTAAACTTTTTTCATCATGCGTTGCTTGTGGATTATTTTGCAGATTACCATCTCCTGTGTTATCTTCAGTATCCAGTGTGGCATCTTGGAGAACTGCCTCAGGAGTTTTACTCTCTCCGCTTTCTTCAAATTTGCTCGGAAATTCAGGTGCAGCTTCTTCTGTTATTGGTGTCATAGGGTCATGACTGGCGGGTGCTGGCACAGGGCTAGGAGCTTGGGCACTCTCAAAAAAGTCCTGAAAATGAATCATTAAAAGACAATATGAAATATAATATTAATTTACTGATTCAATTTGGTTCCGGTGCACTAAAACTTGAGACATGCTACTTGACCATTAGATATATGTAAGGCTGTGAATTAAGTATACTAAGTAAAGTACTTTCAGAGTCTAGTGGCAACAAGTCGGCACTCGACTCCAGTTTCCAAGGCAATATGCAGGCAACAGCAGAGCACTAGTAGATTCATACTTAAAAGTAATTGAACTCAGTTAGCCCTTAGAGTGGTAATCACAGAAGACAGAGAAAAAAAAATAGCCCTACGGGCTCTGAACACAGATTTAGTATTAAGTTTAAAATGAGGCGCTATAGAGGTACTACATGTAGGCTGTAAGCAATTAGGGTACTAATAGTTAGTCAATTCACCCACCTTCTTCTCTTGGAGCTCTTCAAGAACCTTTGGAATATCAGCAGCAGTACTGGGCGGTGACAGACCAAGAATCAGAAGGTTTTCAACAACTTGGGCATGAAGGTTTAATTTGCGAGGAGCCTAAAATAAGAGAAACATGTAACGGCTATGATGAATGTCAAATGAGTACATGTAAAAACATTTCTCCACATCCACTGCCCACAGATTTAAATACCTCCTACTTATTACATGCCAGCTCTTAAAAGTTCTCAAAAGCAAGTTTTATCCAATGGCTCAAGCAACTAGATATTTTCTGTCTAGTACAGTGTAGATGCCAACAAAAGCATCACAGTTAAGCTTTCAGTCATCCATACAAGACCACGCATTTACCACACAGTGGCAGAGTCAACTTCCCAAAAGGCAAACTTGAAAAATCTACTTCCTTTGTATCACAGGTGATAAATTATAATGTTATCCAAAGTTTTAGGAATGAATATACAAGCATGTTATAATGAACACAAAGGACATTTAGTAAAAAACAAATTCATTATGACATGTTTATCACCATTCCTAAGACTGAAAAACATTTCGTTATCATTTTTTCTGAGACATTTTGATTAATGCAGTTCCTGACCTCTTTTGCAGAGGACCGCCTTCCTTTGCGACTTCCTCTTCTTGAAGTCCTGTTGACCCCGGCATACACTCCCACCAGATCATCAGTTGCTGATTTGCGTCTGAGGAACACTCCTTTATCACCAGACAAGGAAAAATCAGCACCTGTAGGTCAATAATGGAGTACAAAGTCAATAAAATAATGCATACGTGATCATTTTGTAGCACTCAAGCAATTATCAACAGTGAGTGATTAAATCAAATGCAGTCATCAAGAGTTACAAATCATCTTTAATTAAGACAACTTGAACAACACAACTCTGGAAGTATCCTGTAATCTGTTTACAGTATATCAAGCCCCACAGGTCTATCATGCAAGACACCAGACTTACAATAAAGGGTTTTGAAGTTTTCCTAGAAAATTGCCATAGGATGTTTAAGGAGCTGATTTACACCATGTGGAAGTGTTGTTATATGTATAAGTAAATCTCATTTGTAAATCTGCAGGTTTTAAAGGAGATCTCCTTCTTGATTCTAGGTTTTCTTTTGTAAAAAATAATGATACCCTTATTTAATAATATTAAGTTCAGCACGTTGCATTCAAGTGAATATCAACCTATTGAAGGTTGAGAAGTTTGTCTAAACACAGATGGTCTCGCATGGCCATGCACCATGTTCATGTTTTTATTTCACTCTTCTAAGGTAACAGAATTAATCCAAGAAATGCGCTGTCAGTTAAATGACAAGACAGTTTCTAAACTTTGATAAGTCTGTCTGTGGTCCACACCCGGGTTGGGGGGGGTACTTTGGGAATTACTGGGTGGGGATGTGCCGCTGGGAAACCCTTAGCCTATACCAGAGCTAGTTCAGCTGAATTTTGCTACCCTATACTAGAGTAAACTTCCCAAATCCCCCCATCTATCAACACTGTTGACGCTGATTTGCATAAATTTAAACTTGCCAATTTGATCTGTTTAATATTTTTGAGTGACAATTCCTGGTTTCCTTAGTCTAGATAAAATCTTCAACCAACTAGTCAGTTTTGTGAAAAATTATACCCTCTTCTAGACCCAAACGCTCTGATTTATATACCCTATCCTAGAGTAAACTGCTTGAAAACCATACCCTTCACAGCAGCACACACCTATATAGCCCATATATGGCAGTGCCCCCCCCCCTCCCCCCTGGAAGTCCACAGAAGCTCAATTTGGTCCTTTTTGATAACTGGTTAGTCATGGTCTTATTCTAGTTTTTAATTAAACATACTTGCTGCTAAAGAAATGGCAGGTTCCTTGTCTGCTGAAGACGTTGATTGAAGATCTGGCAGATGAATTGCATTTATGTGAAGTCCCTCCAAGTAGTTCACAAGCGTATCGCAAAGCGCTTTTTCCTTTTCAAACAGCTGTTCCATAGCCCTGCTGCTTGCCCTGTAACAAAAACAAAAAAACTCATCAAGACAGAGCAATCCTTAATAGCAACACCTTCAAAAAAACAATGCATTGTCTTAAGTGCATAAATTTACAGGACTGGCCTATTTGCAAGGTACCTGTCCAGAAATTTCTGATCTCTTCTAACATGCACAAATTTACCATTTTTAACTACTGATCATCATCATATATCACGTCTGACTTGTGTATGAACATTCTTCAAGTAGTTGTGAACTCATATGGCACTTGCAGAGTGGATCAGCAGGCTTTTTTTCACAATCATTACCACAAAAGGTGTTACCAACAAGAAAACAGATGCATATATTCTATAAATTTACAATGACTAATTGAATCATCTTTGTGTCTCCCAAGCACCACCTTGACTTTGCACACAACACTAATGTAGAGGGTGTAAGCCTAGACATTCATCTGCAGATGTCCTCTAGCTGATGAGATAGTTTCATTTGTCAATAAACATGCACCATGTCTTGTGGAAGGTGCAGAGGCCTCGTGGTTAGCGCACTTCTCTCTGGACCAAGCGGTCCTGGTTTGAATCCTGACTGGGGACATTGCATTGTGTTCTAGGGCAAGACACTTAACTTTCACAGTGCCTCTCTCCACCCAGGTGTATAAATGAGTACAAGCGACCTTAATGCTGGGGGTAACCCTGCAATGGACTAGCATCCCATCCAGGGGGGAGTAGAAATACTCCTGGTTACTTCATGTTACAGAATCCGGGATAAGCTTCGACCTGATGGGCCACTTGGCTCGTAACCCATGTCTTGTGCAAAAGCAGTTTCTATACGTACACTGGTTTGGCCGTGGGAAGCCTCTCATTCTTTCTCTTTGCTGTCCATCCCTTCTTTTTCTGAGTCCTGATTTCTCGGATGGCTGCATAGTAATCATTCCTCTCCTTTGTGAAATTTGTTCTCAAGTCTCTTTTCTTACCATGAAGATCATCAAGCTCTTAAAAGGCATAGAAAAGAATTTTAAAATAAAAAACATGCATTGTTTTCCAAATAAATTTTTCTCCAACTAGAAAATTAAATCAAAAGGGCATCCACAGTAGGCCATAGTTTGCAACTGTGCCTAAACATACAAGAATTTTTCAAATTCCAACAATTTTTTTTAAGTATTTTCCAATATGTAATTTACATAAATGCATGGTGCTAGTGGAATCCCTGTCATTTGAACACCACGCCCACTCCCTCAGGGTCGGGGTGATTGCCATGTAGATCCTTCTACATGCAAAGGTTAAAAAAAAAATTTGTTATCACCAGTCGTGACACTTATTTGTCAGAGTCTTCCCTCCTCCTCCCTTCAGAAATGAATAGCACATGCCACATGTGGTCATGCATGTATCAACAGCCCGCAGGACAGGACAACTTCATGATCAATATGTTTTGAAGCAGCTGGCTTTATTTGTACATAAACTTAGAAGGCTGGAGTTGTCTTTTGGTCATTCTAAAGCTCTAAGTTGTCAATATTTCCACTGCAAGTTGCTAACTAGTCAAAACTTCTGCCTGCTGGCTTCTACATGTGAAGCCTGCCCAAAACAGCATCAATTTTGACTGACTGGACTCTTTCTTGGGATGAAAGAAAGTGGCCTTAGAGCTCAGTTAAGTCAAGAATAAGGACTGTTTTTGTCCTAGACAAAAAGATACCTTTAATTCTGAACCTTCATTTTGCTCTCCCCTTATATCTACAGGTGTTCTATACACAATACAATGAGTCTGACTTTCAAACATAATTATTATGGTACCTAGCACAATTATTGATGTTTTAAATGTCCCACCATTACTTCCAGATCTGGCCAATTTACTTAATATTACATTTAACATTCCGAGGAATAGACTTTAAGTTATTTACATATAGTTTTAAATAGTTACCTTTTTTGAGAAGTTCTATTTCCTTCAACTGTTCTACATGTAGCTGTTGATGTTCAACCTCCTCACTCTTATCACTGACTTCTGAATCTAAAAGGATCTTTACTTCTTCCTCTCTTGACTTCAAGCCATTTATTCTTTTGACACAAGCCTGAAAAATGGATCAGAATGAAAAATATTTGCAACATTTGTTATGTACCACAACATTTACATGACTGCATGTTCATGTAAATGTGCAAATCAGTGCAAATAATTTACCCGTAAGAAATGAAAAATTGCAAACAGTCTCCATAAACTCTGTTTTTCCTGTATTTGTTAGTTTTATACATTTTGGGCTTGAAATCCCTGACAACAGGCAGGTCTCCACCACCATCACCAACCATTTTTGTGGGATTTTCTTGCTTCAAGTGAGTTAAAATTTTCTGGTTCATGTAGTGATTTGCATGCATTAAGTTATGAAGCACAGGCATGCATCTATTGCGTTATGCCCAGATATATAAACCTTGCTCTTGATTTAGTTGTTTGGATTTACTGGCTTTATTACATCCATTTTGAAATCACTGGTTATCCTTAAAATCTGACTGGCTCTCAGCAGTGTGATTTATTCTCGAAACGCACTATTTTCGTGTTTTAAATCGCATCTTTTTCCCAGCCAATGAGAATAGAACACTGCTAAACCCAACCAATCATATTTCAAGACTAGAAATCAAATTACAGGAAAGCCAGTCTGATTTATTCATGAATCACACTATGTTGTGCTAAATTGTGTTTTTTTTTTGTTTGTTTGTTTGTTTGTTTTTTTCTGTTTTGAGAACAAATTGAGATGTAAACTTAAGTGTTTCTGGTTCTGCTTTTAACAAACTGATTACTGGATCAATAAAATATTGGTACTGACTAAGGCAGTCAAAAATGGATGTTAGTAATAAAGTAGCAATTCAACTTCGTGTCGTGCAATTTTGGTCTGAAATCATACTTGTAATTTCAAATTGAACTTGTGCTGCATGCTCATTCAATTTTGAAATCACTCATATGATTACAGACCAAATTGCATTATTAATTATTAACTTCAAATTTAAAGGCACGATTACTGACTTGACTCTGTTTCAGTACATTACTGTACATACATACATGTACAGTCATGTCACTATGTACTCACGTCTCTCTGTGATCGCAAGTGTTTCTGCTTGTTTCTCAACTGGTCGACATGCTGTTTGAGAACCAAGTACTCACTGTTGATTAAACAACCACAAAACATTTCCTCAAATAGTCTTTCATCAAAGGATTTCAAAACATTATTACCAACAATAATATCCCTCCAGCTGAGGAGTTCTATCATAAGGAAAACTTACTTTTGCTACATACCATTGCATTATTATTCTTGTCAAATGACAATAATATTGTCGTTAAAACTGATTACTTTATATCGGTCAAGAATACCTACTTTAAATTTCTTTTTGACCGCTTGAGGGTGTCAATTTCAGCGACTATTCGCTTCTCTTCACTTAGCTTGAGCTGTTGGGCTTGCATCTGATGTTCCAGTCTCCTGTAAACACAGCAATCACAAGGATGTAAGCTTAGCCAAGATATGAAACAGGTTGAAATTTCTGGCTTGCTTCTGGCAGATACTAGTAAAAGGGAGGCTTTGAAAACCCATAGTGCCTCATGCATGACGGTCAACTTGTTACTTGCTTTTTTCTTGCACTGAAGAGATGATTTATTCAGCACACCTCTGACAAATCAATATAGATATCAAATTTATCTTTTGCTCTGGAAACATCATTTGGAATGCTCTCTGATCATTGGCAAGAAGACAAACTGCACATGTCAACAAACCTCACTGCTTCATCGATCCTGGCTTCAGATTTGTACCTCGCTCCTGCTTGAAGCTTTGTACAAGCATCATTCTGTGGATTTTTAAACATTATTTGAAATACTTAGCTTGAAAGCAGTTCTCTTTTGGTGGGTACACCCATGCAAAATTAAGAGAAAAGTGAGATACACGTACTTTGAGAGCTAGTGGTTCAACCACGTAAGGTAAAACCTTCATGCACCAGATAGCTCACAAATGCCAGAGCTTCATCTGGTTTCAATGAGGTGACTATGAAAATGAAGTGAAAAAGTCACTAGAGTACTGCAACTCCCGACTACATGGGAGGCTAGTCATTGTGAGTTATCAACAGTATTTTGTTAAGTTTCCATTACAAAATTACTGGCACCCATCCATATTCTTAGGTGAAGGCAGGCACTGCAAGAGTTAAGTGTTGTGCCCGAGAAAACAACACAATGGTCCCAGCCAGAGTTCCTCTCAATCTCAAGTCCAGCATATGGACCATTAAACCACGACACTTAGATCTCACATAACTAAACCAGCCAATGTTTAAGCCTAGTTTCCATGGCAACAAGTAGCAGTTCTTATGTGTCTATTAGAGTAAATATACCTTATTACATGAAATTTTCGCGACACATTAATTTCGCGATTTTGAGGTTCGTATATTTCGTCACACCTTAATTTCGCGATTTTGCAAAAATTTTTCATTTTGACTCACTTTAATTTTGCATTTTTGAGTGAGACACACTTTATTTCTTTGTCAATGTTATTTAACATGTCCCTGAATTTGATCAAACAACTTAATCAACAACGTCCAAATAAACAGAAACGCAACTGATTTATGTAAACAGTAACAAGAAAGATGTTCTCAGTGTCTACAAGGCACGTTTTGTAGTTCATGCTTGAATTCAAGTCACGTTTTTAGTGGTCAATTGACCTTATTATCCATGTACATTAAATCCTTTCTGCAGACTCCAAAGAGAAAATGTTGCCGTTTTGTTTCATGACTGATGTGCTGTTTAATTGTTTGCGTAAATGTCTTGATACAGATCAACAGGCGGTAGCACTTCTTTTCCAGAGGCGACAGTAAGAATGGAGGCATCTACCAAGAACGTTGAAGCAATTGAAAGATTTAAGCAACTAGTGGAACAGCACTACAAGGAGCCAGTAAATGGACAGTTTGAGGATTGTACAAAAGACGTGCTACCGGGAGTGGAGATGGAAAGCAGTAGTGATGAAGAGGACCAGAACATTACCACAGAATAGTTCAAAATGATTGTTGTAAACGTTTGTAATGGTAATAAAGTCGCTTTCTTAATTATTGACATAATGTGAGTCACTTAATTTTCGCATCATGTTAATTTCGCGGCATTTAATTTTCGCGTCACTTAAATTTTGCGATTTTTTTTAAATGGCGAAATTCACGAAATTAACGTGTCACAAAAAGTTCATGTAATAAGGTACAAGGGATGTGAGAGATAATGTGAGGGTTATGTCTCATTCAAGGCCACGACATAATGATCTCAGCCAGGGCTTCTATATCCAGACAGTTTGATTCAAAAGCTAACCAGGAGGCCTCGGCACCTCCTGGCTAATTTCTTCATACAGTTACACAACAAGCGTGAGTTTTCTGTGAGTAAAACCATTAAGGCACAGCCAAGTTGACTATTGTGCAGAGGAAATAAAAGTTTGTCCAGGTTCGAGGATAGGATACAATTTTAGCAATATCGAGCTAAAAATAATAATTTAATTACTGTAAATCCTTGAATTAGCGCCCCCCTCGAATAAGCGCCCCCTTAAAATAAGCGCCCCTCCTATCAGCCAAAATTTAAAATAAGTGCCCCCCCTCGAATAAGCGCCCCCCTCCCCTCCTCCCATTTAGTAGACGAGTAACAAGACAACAAAGGATCTAATACTACGTGATGTATTAGATTTGTACATTGTTTCAGTTTGTGAACATGTTAAGTGAACACGTTGAACACATTAAGTACTAACAGTGCTGCAATTTAAACTTAAGGATTAGCTTTTTATGTCGATAAACAGTTTATGTTGTTGCTAATGCACAGATGATGTATGATGATGATGGAAAAATTAAATAAGTGCCCCCCCCCCCTTGATTAAGCGCCCCTGTCTTCTTTTCTAAATTTAAAATAAGTGCCCCGGGCGCTAATTCAAGGATTTACAGTGTTACAATTTGGATAATTTGTCCCTTTTAATTTATCCTCAGATAAATTTGTCTCTTTTAAGCGTAGTATGCATGATTATGGTCTTCATACTAGTTATGCAATGCTTTTAAATGGTAACCCAAGGAATATCTCACAAGTCACTTGACAGTGTTTTTTCTCCCTGCACACACGCTGTCAGGCAAGTGTGTATACCAAGAAAATACAAGTGACAAGTGAGATATTCCATGGTATACCACAAGAGAGCATGGCATAACTATCTTACACCATGCCATAGAAAATACAGTGGCCAACACAATCACTGCAACATACGCGTGGCACACAATGGGAGGGTTTGGTGTAATACTGTCAGATATACAACAGCTTTCCTGTATTCTGATTGGCTACATTTTCTATGGCTTGGTATATAAAAAAGAAATACACAGGGATGAGACAAAAAATCCAAATAGAAGCCGCTGAAAGGTTCAAAAGAGTATTACAAACAAGTTGATGGTTTTGGCCTTATCAGTTATCACCTCTACTGATCTTAGGAATCTCAAGCTAATATGTAATTGTTAAATATAATTATAAACTAAGACTTTAACAAAACAATGTTGCATAATTAAAACATCCTATTCTTAAAAGAGTTATCTCATGTTCCACATCACCATAAAAGGGTCAATTTTTATCATGTATAAATAAAGGTTACATGTATGAATTTACAGTATATGTCGAAAATTTCCATTTTCTATTTCAGTTGATCAAAATGTCATACAAGGAGAAAGTTCTGCCAAATAAATTTCAAGGAACTTTATTTTGGCAACATATTTGGGATAGAGCTAACAAATGTAACCGGAATTTACCGCATGCAGGATTTGCTTGCTCTTACATAAGCTTTACTACATGTGATCTCAACATATGATGTACAAACGTTAGTCGATCACAAACCGACTAACATGGGCCGACTGCTGCATACATGTACGTACGGCGCTTGTGACTGTCCAATTTCAAATAACTATTTCTATAAAAGTTGACTCTATAAATCCCTTTTACAAACAGTGATTCAAATCATATTTTAACACAAACAGCTTGTATAAAGAACGCTCATTGATTAGGAAATGATATAATTTTCCTAAAATAGCTGATTCATCAACAATAACATTCGATCAATGGCATAAGATGAGGAATCAATGAAATTTTTTTAAAGCTTCATGTCACACGAAATATTTGTTTCCACCATTAAAACCACTTTATAGATGCGGTTTACGTAACAACCTACCTTTTTCTGAACTTGCACATTTACGCCTTTTAGCTCAAGATCAAACTGTTTTCTCTCCTCAATGACTTTCTCTCGCACTGTACGAAGTTCTCGAAGTTCGCTCAGCAACTTTTCCTTGTCGATAGCGGAGGCCGCTTTAATTTTCCCCCCAGACACGGAGACTTGCTTCTCAAGTGATTTCTATAAAAGAGTGTTAAGGACTTTCTTAAGAGACAACACGAAACAAACACGAGTGTCTTGTCGTGACGGAAAAAGAAACGAAAACGAAATGTCTTTTTGAAATCGGCCTAAATAGAAATGGAGCAACAAGTGCGAAGAGGATACAATTTTGGCGTCGGTTTCGCGGATTCTTCCAAGCATTTCATCCATCTCCAGTTGAAATCTCTTGCTATCGGGCGGCTTGAGATCTTCCAGGCCATCGTTGTCAACAGCTGTGTAGAGATAAATAGAAGATCGGGAGATACTAATTGTAAAATGGACCAAGAGAGGATTGCACCAAAAAATCACGCTAGACTTGCGGGCTTTCGTACCGGTGTCCGACAAGTCTGTCAGCGCGCTTCCCCGTCGACCATCCACCTCACCACTATTTTCATTGTTCATTTTACGTCCTCAGCAATGCTGGGAGGCTCCTCGAGGGTTGTAACCATAAATTACTCTGTCACATTTTGGCGATTTTCAACACAAAATAAAATTCCCAACAGAAAACACGAACGCAGAAAACACGAAATCTTTGGTCCATAAGAACTGTGGGTAAAATGCGAGTTAGCGCAGGGTCTGGGCCTCAGAATTTATAATAACGGTGCCGAACCCAATTTATTCGCAATCTAGCCAATGAGCACATCATGGTCACTTTATCATATATTTTGGCTACGGTAATTATACATAATTGTACCTTTTGTGGCACGTTTCGGCGGAATATCAGGCCTTTGGTCTCATCATGACTACATCTCGACAGAATTGGAACCATGGCTAGACCAAACTCTTAGACCAAAATCCGGGAGTTACTCCCATACATGGGCTACATAGGGTTAGTGCCGCGGGATAGGGTATCATTTTTGCCCCTGTTAACGTCGTGTTCCCGGTCTGACTGTCTGCATCCCTACTGCGCACGATTTTCGCGTCATTAGCGCACGCACATAACACATAAGCGCGTGCACGTACAAAATGTAAGAGATTTCCCTCAAACTAAGCTCGATAGCGAAATAAATGCTCCTTTTCTCGAGCACGGTGACCCCCACTTTTCATTTCATAATTTCAATGAGAACAATATCCTCAATAACTGAGAAAAAAATTAGCAGAAATCTATGGCTACTTTTTTGGCAAATGAAATAAATACTACAGAGGGAGACATAACGGGTCCAACAGTGCATGTCCAAATTATGTTTCCTTCAAAGGATAAAAAAAATACAGGGTATTTGAGGACATTTCTTCAGGGACGTAGATGAATAAATAATCAAAGAAAGTCAAACTCTGTGTGATGTAACACGCTGCATTGAAAAATAATCGAGCTTATTTGTTGCGCACGGAGATTACCAAAAGTCACGTAAATAACCGAATTTATCAGCATTGTGGCGTGAAAACAAGCACGGTGACCCCCTCTAACAACAACAACAACAAAAGCCTTTATTAACGTGTCTGGGGTATTTAGCATTGCTGCTAATTGGGAACACACACAAAAAAAGAAATTATGAATGTAAAAATGAATAAGTATATATTAAAAAGTTAATAAGTAAATATTAAAATATTAATAAGTAAATATGAAAGTCAGGTCAGGATAAACATAAGGGACAGTTTTCACAATT
>Ga0126338_10001215_pt1 | contig 16342 bp, 7 predicted proteins | sample OrbCmetagenome_2_FD_92529 | JGI IMG/M metagenome (GOLD analysis project Ga0126338, IMG submission 92529) | Coral microbial communities from Petempiche,Puerto Morelos, Mexico - Orbicella C C metagenome | ecosystem: Host-associated > Invertebrates > Cnidaria > Coral | place: Petempiche,Puerto... | reverse complement strand
CCTTTTTGTTTTGTTCAACGGTTATTTTGTCCTCTGGTTAGCTAGTCCATCGCAAGGTTCCCCCGCAACACTAAATTCGAGGTACCCATTTACACCCCAAATGGTTTGGGGTAATTTGAGAGTAAAGTGTCTTGCTCAAGAACACAATGAAATGACCACACGGAGGGCTGGAATCTGAACCGCACAGTCCAGGGTCCTAAGTCCCGGGGGACTCCCCCAGGGGTCCAGTGGACTAGACATCGAGCTACCTCTCTTCCAGTTGTGTGACCAGTTTGGCCAAGGCAAAATAAATTTGAGAATGGCAGAAAGTACCAGAAATTAAACTCCTAAAGAAATTTAGAAAACTATGTACAACAAGAACCAGAAGTATAGACTGCTTTATCTCTGGCAAATCTAGTTCTATAAGTTACACAGTGAAGAAATGTTATCGCAATGATTAAGTTTTAGCAGTGGAAGCAAATTACCTTGAGCCTCTTGTACCACTTTCTGGATAGTTTCGGTCGTCCCCTGAAAAAGTTTCACGTAAGATTTTACAACTTGTCAGACGGAGAAATGGACTTCCTGAGATCAACTCAAGGAATTGAAATTTAATTCAAACTAAAGAGATCATGCTAAGATAAGGCCCTGCTTGATTTTAGAAATGTTGCCCATACAGTGTCCATTTCACTCATGACCACCAGTTTCTATTTGCATGAGGTGATTTAAGGCGTTCTGTTTTGCAGTTGTGTTTTCTAAGGTTGCACTACACCTCCATATATTGCAAGGCTGTCCTTAATTCCAACCATTTGCTGACACCCAGTCAAATTTGCAGCTACGAAAACAATAGAAGGACTTAGCTAAGCTTCGGCTTGTAAACCTTACATCTAATGAGTCTGATACACCCATCATCTAATCATCAATATTGTGTTTAATAAATAAAGCAGGATTATAAAGACTTAGTATACTCTTCTAGTACTACAATCACCCTTGAAGCCTGTTCCAGGCCCTCAGTTACTGGAGATGATTGAAAAAGTGGGCAATGAATGGGGCCAGACCTAGGCCCCAATCAATATTTCCCCCCCTGTATGGCTTGGAACTGTGTGGCTACCATACTCGGTGAACATTTTTATTGTCCCTTCCAACACAGCTGATCCAAATGACTGTGATCACTAACATTAAAAGACCCTTTACCTGACAGTTTTGTGCCACACAACATTAAAATTGACAGGTGAACAGAAATTCTGTGTGACAGCAATTGTTGTGTCCAAGTTGATGACCACATGCCACCATCCACCAGGGATAAAAACTGTTTCACCAGGGCAGTGCAGGATCTCAAGCTAAAGAAAAAAGCAAATCAATATAATACTAATAATCACAGTCAAAACAAAAAAAATTAACCCATTGGGTCTGGGCTTTTTCTTTTCATTCATGAGCCTGGAGAAGGAGGGTCTTTGTGTTCAACCCCCTCTTCCCCATATATATTCATATATACCTTATTCAAAGGAGGACTCTCTTTTTCTGAGGTAGGGGGTGTAGTGGAGGACAAGAGAGGCACATACTTCTGTATTTGTTTATTCTCAAATCAACTGTAAAATAATTTACTTAACTTCTTTTGTATAGCTTTTACGTTTTTGTAATATTTTCCACAGGGCCGTTCTGAAAACCACTTTATGTGAGATCGCCCCCTGTGTAAATATTATTATTATAATTATTATTATAATTATTATTATTATTATTATTATTATTATGATCATCATCATTACTGTTATTAATTAAACAAATATTACTCTATGACTAGCTCCATGAGTGGCCAAGATGATCCAAATTCCGCACTATGATTGACTCCCTGAGTGAGCAAGATGGCACCATCTTGCACAGGCAGGTTTATGCACTGTCTCACAAGAAAAATTTTACTGGAAAAAAAAATCCTCATCCTATAAATTCAGTCAGGATGGCTGAAAATTGGCCTCATTCTTCTTCTTTTGCACAATATTTATGGACCTTGACTCTGGCAGGAAAAAAAAAAAAATTAGCAAATATCCAGCCATCTTGGCCTCACACTCTGTCAATAACCCTTATAATTTCTATCACTTACTGGTTTATATTCTTGAGGCCAGGAAGGTAACTGTGTCTTGGGAAATATTTTGGTAAACCAGGTGATGGCTTCATCTCGTTGATCACCCCCTTCTGCACTGGTGACCTTTAGAAGATCCTTGGGAACGTTTGTAGGGAACAATGCCCAGCGTTTATGTCCTGATACAAGACTGTTCCAGGCACTAGTTCCCAGGGGGTCAATGTGAATTCCTGTGCCTGAACGAGCAGGTCCCATAACAAACCACCTGAAAAAGAGACATAACTTAATAACAAGTTTTGATATTTAACAAGAAGGGAATAGTGGTGGACATTTACGAGAGACTCACTCACATTAAGGTCACATTTACGACTACGACTTTTAGAACTGCTCGGTGATTGTAGAGTCCTAATTTCGCCTGGTAGTTTATTCCACAACTTTGGTCCCAGGTAGGTGAGCTAATAACCTTTTTTAGTAGATCAATACCACACAAATTGCAAGGGCACAAGCTGAATAACTAGGGAACCAAAATATTTACTCTTTGGTTGCCAAAGTGAAACAGGAGGCTGTTTTGTTTCCCCACAACTGCTTGGAAGTAAATAGTACTAATTGCTAATCATCTCCAAGTTTATAATAATCAGAATGCAAGATGTATTTTGTACCTATAAGGCGGCCTTCTCTTCTCTCCAGCAAATCTAAAGAGGTCATCAGCAAAGAACCGTGGAACTTCATAATCATTCAACAACCTCTTCTTCTCTGCATGCTGTAAAATCAATAAAAAACAATCTTTGCTAGCTATTTGATCATTAAGTAAACATATGGAGCACTTTAATCTGTCCTGGATTTTACTGTCTTCTACATTGTATTAAGTAACACAAACCTTTGACTGTATGTTGTACATAGAGCAGGCGACACTGACCTCAAAGGAAGTTTTCATGGGCCTCTTGTATTCCTCTGATTGTTAAAGTTAGCCCTCTACCTCATATCTTATTGAAAGCTTAGAAGAAGTAGAGTAAAGTTAAAGTACCACTCAAGAGTAAGTTACCACCTTCTCAAGAGACGAGAGTCTCGTCTCGCGAGAAATGAGATGAGAGGTGGCATCTTACTTTTGAGTGGAGCGGTACTGTATGGTGCTTTATTGTTCCATGAAATAAGCCTACATGTGTGTGCTGTAAATGAGCTTACTTCGCCAAATGAACTGTCAAATATGTACAGTGGGCTGTCGTCCCTTTGATGTGTAATGTACTCGCTGTAATATTTCATTTTCATTTTCACTGCATAGCCATCGTCATCTTCGCCAACTTTAAATTTCTGGTGTCTGTACTTCTTTGCCAGTCTCTATAACACAAGGATTCATAAGAATATATAAACAGTAGCTTCCACTTGGTGCAAAAATATGCTAGGATATATGTCCACAGATATTATCTGTTTCAAGAAAGGGTACAGCTCAAGGAAAACTGTGAGTTTTGAGTGTATTTAATACTAATATTTAATATCTGAACATACTTTCATGCCAAATGGAGGTGTGTTTACCATCTTTCAAATATTTTTCACAGCACGCACAGTTTTGAAAAATTTAGGAAAATTACTTGACAAATATTCCCCAGTTTTAGCTCCACGGGCATATTCAGTCGCGTGACCAATTCACACACTGAATTGTGTATGAGATTTATCATGTCAGATCTTTCAAAAGCAAAGAACAAGAAGAGCCTGTTATATTAGTTTCTGTTTCTCCTGCTATAGCTACACAAATGAGGCATATTGTTGACAAGAAAAGAATATAAAATAAAATATCTTGGAATTATACATTTATGTAGAAGTCGAGTTAGATTAATATACCAGTACATCTACATTACAGATTCTCTGTTTGAATTTTCATTTACATGTACAATCATGACCCCAAATTTTCACGTACTAGTAACTACATGCACATGTGTATCTTTTCCACATACCTCAACAGTCCACTTTCTCATTGATTTCCAGTGATCCATGGTATGTGTCAATACAACAGGAATTCTTGGTTTTTCATATCTTTCAACAAACTCTGATTTAGAAATCTTATTGCAGTCCTGTCGTGGAACATTGTCTCTAACAGTTCCAAGACTAGTATCAAAATTTTCAGCATGATTCAACTTGGTCCACTCATCTTCTCCTTTTAGTTCTAAAAGAACATTAATATGATAATAAGTGGTTTGCAAACAGTCACAAACAGTTTAAAGATTCCCTTTTCCTGGAAAATATTTTGTACAGTTCAAGTTTTAAAAATACTTTATTAAAAACACTTTTATGGGGCTCTGCTGTGGACCATAATTTATCCATCCATAGTTTAACTTCATGGGCAGATCGTTATCTGTCCAATGTCATCAAAAATGAGCAAACATACAAAGTCCACAAATGCAGCTTTGAGCCTCTCCCTTTAAACAAACAGCTTTCACAGAAAATACCCTATACAGTATAGTGAACGCACTGCTCTAATCTTAAATTACTACTAGCACCCCCCAAAAAACAGGTCTCATATTGCACCCCCACCTCCCCTTGAGTCGGCCGCCCCTCTTCAACGGCAACTTTCCTCTGTCCCTGAGGTGGCTGCTGTGCAGAGGTTCGACTGTAATTCTTGACTTTATACATTACATAACCTTTTTTTTTTCCTAACTACTAAGTAGCCCGTGTAACTGATTTTAAAATATCTTTTAGACATTCCTATCCTTCCTTGCTTAACATTTAATGACAATCAGTACTAGTAAAAGGTTCTCTGATACTTGAACCAACCATAGACATTTCACCCAGCATCACTACAAACTTAAGCCTCAAATTTTAAAGATGTAGTAGTAAGCTTAAGCTTACATCAAAGCAATAGAGCTTGATCTTAAAAACTACACTAAAATAAAGCTTACAGTTATGAAGAAAATTAGGACGAAATGAAATAATTTACCAAAATAATGATTTATCGATCAAAACCGAAAAAAGCTACTTAGTGGAGAAAATAAAAACTAAAAAAATAATAGTAATTTACTCCCCAAAATGCCAAATCCAAATTGAGATAAACAATAACAAAACCACACTCACATAAAAAAAAACATACAATAGAAGGTAAACGACAAACGTATTTTCATAACTCTCACCTGCTCTAGCTTTACGCTTAGCAACCTCGATTCTCTTTTGCGCTTTGCTATCCATTGCGTAATGTTAATAAAAAATTAAGCCTCGCATGCTCTTCTTTCTGTCTATATGCGATGTTTTGGCTAAATGGTGTTATCACGAACAACCAAGACACAAAGTGGCCGAAAGTGGCCACAAATTTTGTCTGCCTTTCTTGGAAGTTGCGCATGCAATGCTTCGGGTCAGCGGATACTCACTCCTCCCAGTACTTCACCGATGGCATTGTCAAAGTAGCTGTGGATTGTCCTATGATCCACTTTGACAATGTTATGACGAAATTCACTGTTAATAACAGGACAGACGCATGACAGACTGACTTCAATTTGTTTTTTACATTAACAAATCGTCAAATTGTCCGCTCTTGCTCGTTGACGCATCGCATAAATTATAAATGGATGTGTCTGTCCGCTTATTGACAGTGAAAATTGGCCAATGAGCGTGCGAGAATTTCTTCAGTTATCGTAAAACATGTATTTTCTTACAGAAAAAAATAGTAAGCAATAGAGCACTTTTTCAGCATATGAACACGAGGAGGTTTGGGAGAATTCGAGACAGTTATGCAAACTGCAAGACGTAGTCAAGGGTTTGCATAACTTTCGAGAATTCTCCCAGCCCCTCCAGTGTTTAGATGAGGCTATGTGAACACGGAAAAAATGCTCTATTGCTTTTATAAAATGATTCTCAAAAATACGCGCGAATCTTAAACGTCACAACCGTGTTTACATACTCTCATCTAAACACACCTATTGACCAATGAGAGCGCGCGTAGTAGCTCAGTTCTTTTAGAACAGAACAACGCTAGCTGCTGTTTTTGAGAATAGGTCGCGTTGTCTGAGCGGATGATATAGCTTATCAATTTTCTTTAGTTAGTTTATTTGTTGCCTTTGTTCAAGAACCAATTCAAGGTTTTATTAATTATTTTAGCGTTTTACTTGTCTATGTTTTACGCAGTTTGACAAAACTAACCCTAAAAATTTAAACTGAAGGACTAAACTGATAGACAGAAAACCCAAAATTAAGTTGCCTTTGAACCCCTCCACATAGTTTTTGCAAACTTTGAAAAAACGTGTATATATCCAGCGGCAACATACTGATCACAATCTGGTAATAAAAGAATGGGGTCCGGTTTATGAATTATAAGCAATTGAAGTTTGTGTTATGTAAAAAAACTCTCGATGATCACAACTTGTTCACCAATGAATGAGCATATTTCATTAGACACAATTATATCGTACCATCACCAGATACTGGAGTGGGATTATTGATTCATCAAAGTATAAGTGCTGGAAAGAAAAGGAAACTGTTCCTAGTTATCTAACATCGAAAACTTTTCCCTCTTTCTGAATAAAGCTGGTACAGAGGTAGTTTAAAAAAGTAATCGACATGCAAAAATCACAAACATTTTAATAACCTCAGATTCCTGAGGCTGGGGAGGAGGCACTTGAGGTTAAAGGAGAAGGTCACTCCAAAAAGCTTGCTTTTTTCCCTTCGCCTATAGCAAGTAAACATTCAGTTTTTCCACTCGCTGACGTTTCAGCCTCTGAAGCTTAAGTTTCCGATATCCTGAAGAAATTCGTCTCGAAAGAAGCGACTTCGGAGGCCGCCATTTCGAAACTGTCTTGGCAGCGAGGCCGTGTTTATGTGACGTCATTCCGTCCGACTCGAAATTGACGGGAAGGAGAAAAATCCGCAACTCACTTGGCACCCTTCACAAGGTCAGCAAAATTTATTTCGTTTTCAAAGCGATTATCCACTTCACTATCTTGAATGCTATCATTTCGGAGTTTGGAGCATGTTTTGCGCAAAATAATATGGTTCAAGAGCAGCCATAACCCAGAATAGTTGTTAAAAGGCTCCTCGGAAGCTACTTGGACAAAATCTCTGGGACGGAATGACGTCACGGCTACTGAGTACTGTTCAAAATGGCAGCAACGATGACGGCAACGATGTTCGAATTTTGGGCTTTTTTGGAGACGAATTTCATAAGGAAAACCTGCACTTTAGAGGCTGAAACTTCGGTGAGTGGCTAAACTTAATGCAAGATTTTTATTAGCGTTGATAAAAACTATACGTTTTTTGGAGTGACCTTCCCCTTAAATATTGTGGCACGATCTTGGTTCCTGCAGGGAGCTCCAGGGGGCTGGAGGAAGAGAGACCCTGGGAACGATGCTGGTTGTGGGGTAAGAGTGCTTGGAAACCTGACGTTTCTCAAGTTGGATTTAAATAAAAGGGCAAGGTTTTCACGAACTAATCATTATAGCAAACAAAAGAGAAACTGCCATTTAATCAGCACGAGGTATTTAAGAGCCTTTGAAAAATGTTTTGAGCAGACACACCTAACGGGTGAGTCACTAAGGGTTTTAAATGGGCTACGGCCGTTATAGAAAGGGTAGACAGTTTGCTTTCTATAGGTAACTGAAAGGGGTGCCATTTTCTGTCAAAAGGTAAGATTTGAGAGCCTCCCCGGACGAGCACAGGTTTGTTAGAGAAGCCCTACAGAGTACTGACGAAAAGACTATGCACGCCTATTTGACTCGAAACGAACGTGTACGGAAACATAAAAAATATAACAATGAAGCAAGGCTGATTACTACATAAGACGCTTACCGGACAACGACATGATAGAATCCAAACTGCAATTCTTGGCTTTCAGTTTGGACTCTATCATGTCGTTGTCCCGTTAAGCTTCCTACGCAGTAATTAACCTTGCTTCATTGTTATGTTTCTGTTTTTGGCTGATCACATCTTTTACAGATCCTACGTATACCAGCAGCATTTTCGTATGCGGTCCCTTGCAACATTTGTATTGAAAAAAAAAAAAATGTACAGGTACCAAGTGAGACTGGCAAGAGTTCTCGATCTCTACCGCGATATATATGCCAAAAGAGAGGTAGGCTCTCTCAATTAAAAGTGAAATTTGAAAATAGGAAATTAGCCCTCCAACCAAAACAAAAAGAAAACAAACGAATCTTGCCTTTTGTCACAACATATCAACCATCAGTGCCAAACCTAAAACAAATTCTCATGAAATGGCATTTAATAGAACAACAACAACCATTAGTGAGCGAAAGCTTCAGAGATCCGCCCCTTATTTCATACAAAAGAGGGCGTTCGCTCAAAGATATACTCGTGAGATCCAAACTATGAAAAAGGCTAAAACACGCGCTTGGGAATCGTGCAGGCCTGTCAAGCCCATTTTGCACTCGAATCCGGTCTACATTCCTACCCGGAAAGTAATCCGGGGGAGGAGCGGGGGCCTCCTTTCTCCATCAGCGGGTGGTGACATTCCTCCTATAGCCTGTGTTGCAGACGGAAATTTAACCCTGTAATATACCTGTTGTATACCGGTGGTATGTAGCGTCTGCGACACAAGCTATCCCCCTACTGATGTCGTTCAACAACAGTATTCCTGCTTAAGTTGCAATGTGTTTATCAAACGGCTTCATGCGCGGCAAGCATGCCTTAGACATTCAGGCCCAAAGGTGTTTATGAAGAAACATAAAAATGAATGCCTTTTGAAGGAAAAATCGATTGGAAAAATACAGATTAGATCATGCCTTTTTCAGCTCAATATAGCCAGGACAATTTTTGTCATGTTTTACTACAGATAAAGCACACGGGGCACATCACCCTTGGAGATTTCCGGCTTCTTCTGTATTCAATAAAAAAATATCAATTTCACGACGTCATATCTTTTGAGACATGCCACTAAATGATGAAATTCCGCTGTACTCTGCCTTGTTTTAATAAAATAATTGGATTAAGCTGATAAAAATAATCTTTTGGAGAGCCTTCGCACCGGGAATTCCGCTCGCTGAAAGTAATCGATGTATCCAAATTGGATCGGAAGTTTTAGTTTAACAGGTCATCATTTACGGCGCGTCAGGCTGGCGGTTTTTCCGCCGCTGCTACTTGACGGCCAGTTGCTCACCGTTTCTTCGAAACCCTGCGTTGTGATGACGATTGGAAACCTTTAACACTTTTCTTTATCATTTAAACAATATTTTTAACTCTTTTGCTCTAAAGGCACAAACTGCTCATCGAGGGAGCTTATGGCGTTTACTGATTCTTACTTTTTTTTTTCTTGGCAGGGTGAATTATCAGTATAAAAGTGCAATGTAACGGGTGTTCATATATTACGCCTGTAAATCGCTTAGTGATAACAACTGGTAAATTTCCTCCTAGTTTTTGGCAGCTAGTAATTTTAAGCATGAGAAATCGATTCTATCGATCATTAGGGCCACTCTAAACTTGACTGAAGCCAAAGTTCAATTCCAAGACATCCAGCCCCTTGACAGTTTCGGTTGGGCTTTGGAATAAAAAGAGTTTCAAATCGTACGAGGGTCACTTGAAATCTTAAAAAGCAATCCTGAAAACTTCACCACAGCAGCTTTTTTGTGTGGGCCTCAATTTAGACGGGCGGTCCGATCTTCTGTGAAAAGGGCAAAAATTACATGTTTGCAGTTAATATGAGTCTAACTGAATTGGAGCCCGGATGAATTGAGAATTTTATAGTGCATCGATTAATGGGAAGATGAACGTTTGTGTGTGTCTCTCCGGGACGATATAGAGCACGATTCATGGTCCCGTTTTACAGCTCGATATCATATCGGAATGGCAAGAGTATAAACAGTGACTAAAATTAAAAGCAGATAACTGGTATCATTTTAGCTGACAGGAAGAGTTTGCATTTCTTGGAAAGTCTCAGCGAGCTCGGCATTGCCACAGCTTAACTGTCTCAACTGGCCGTGGGTATCTGAAAATCAGACTTGTTTCTTCCCAAATCAATGTCCCAAAGGGGCCCAGTACCGCAGGGTTAAATTGTAGAGTATTGCCTCAGAATTCCAAAGAAAAGAAACGAAGTTTTATGATTTGTCGTGCCGAAAAAGAAAAGTCTTTGAATTGGGTTCCTTCTTCCAAGCAAAACGCGTCAGTGGGTCGACAAGGCCGCTTTTTACCAATGCACTTTCCCCAGACCCTGCCCTTAGTATTACGTCATAATTCTATTTCTGGACTGGAGACGGGTTGGGAAAGAGAGGAATGAAAAACGCTTATTCCAAATCACATACAATGATTCATCGATGAATGAGTCAGTCGGCTCCACGATTCACTGATTATACATTTTGACTAAACAATGCCTCATCTAGCGCGGTGCAGAGTTTTAAAACCTGATGGACAGTTAACTTCTCCCAACAAATCGATCAGCTCATTGTCAATCACCCAGACACTAATACTGACCGTATGTTCCATGCAGCGACACATATGGCGACAAAGATCGACAAAGCAATGAATCGGCCGGCTCCGGCTACCCGGTGAAAAAATTCCTCTTTTATTGATACCTGAATCGTAAGAATTGCTCTCTTGACATCTCCGAGATCGCAAATGTTAGATGTTTCCTAAAGATGAAAGATTTAATGTCCTCTTCGACGCAAATCCGTTGGAGACATATTCAGCAGTCGGCTGTGTTAAGTTGATCAATCTCAGAATTCTTGGGAAACGCAAATGCAAACTGACTAGTGCCAGTGCTAGCCGAGTCTTTCTAATTCAAGACTTATTTTTGAAAGCGATTTCTCCCAGAAGTTTAAAACGCGAGTGACAGCTAGCACTCCTAAGTATCCAGCGGTCCAACAGCCTTGATAGCTTGTATTCGAATGGTCACACCCTATTCAAAAAGTCGACCTTTAACGTTCAGACAGCAATCACATAAGAAAATAATATTGGAAATCGGACTTTTAAAACGTCTACCCATTGATTTACTTAAAGTTTGATCCAGTGGCCGAAGGTTTAGAAAATAAATATTACAATTGTCACGCGTTCGACATTCTTCTTGCACTCAGTGAAGGAATCTGGCGAATTCACATCGATTTGTTGTCAGATCGGCTTCAAGGTTTCAAGATAGAAAATGTCGGTTTTATTTACACCAAAACCCGGGAGTGATAGAGACTGAAAGAACAGTACGAGCAGATAAATGACAAGAAGTAGAGAGAAGTCACTGTTTTAATTTGCAACTACTTCACCGGGTCAGTGCGGTATGACTGAGCTGTCATCGGCGGGTAACTCATGTTATAAGTTTTACAGTGTCAAACCCTTAAGTACAATTATTAGCAGCAAATTTTGGCATTTTACCCCCTGCTTGAGAGTTAATCACACCAACGGGGACCAAAGTCCTCAACAGAACAGCGGAAATTTCGAAAGTTAACCTCAGAGATCTGAAGCTCTTATCGTACGATAACCGGATATCTCTTTTAAGTGCTTTTAATTAAATGCTTCCGCGAGCTTTTAGACGCCTCTAGATTAAGCTTAATATAGAGCCTTTTGTCAGCTGGGTGCAATTATGTTATCGCTTCGTTGTTTTCTCAATTGACCTTGTGCAAACTGCGAAGCCAGCTCAAATATTTGGAGTTGTTTTTCAGATCATGCGGATGATGCACAGCGCACGTCACATAGGAAATTGCGCTGCGGTTTTGCTTCCCGCCAAGCCATAAGAAACTGTACATAACTTATCGGACAAAACCGATTAGATTTAGCCCACTTGTTTTGTTTTGGCTTTAATGCGCTTTTAATACGCAATTCGTAGGAAACTGAATACGCTATTTAACAAAATACTGAGCTGTTTACGACTGCAATGCTTTCTTTAAATACCGGATTAGAATGTTTGGAATTTTGATCTTTGAAGATAGTTACAACAGTTGATGTGTCTCTCGGAGAAAAGTTCATGAGAAACAGCGATAAAAGATTTTTAATTAGATGAATTTACCATCTGGCTTGCTAAAAACGCTATTGATTCTTTCAAACATCTGAAGCATTTTACCTGGAAAAAACCATGAGAGGGAAAAAGGCAAAAAAGACGGTCGTGAGTCGCTCCATTGTGTAGTGTTTTTAATCTGTTTGTTTTTCCGGTCTCAGAGTTATTTAGTACTGCTTTTTTTCAACAAATCAAGTGTGTTTTTGGCGAAGACAAAAGCTTTCTTTAAGAACATTTCAATCCCTATCACATAACACGGCAGCTTTAAGACAAGGGGAATGTTTTTTATCAAAACAGTGCAATCTTATCTTGGTGGAAATGTCTGCGGATTTTGGGTTTCGATCACTGATCCACGCTGATAAGACGAACACAGAAAGATACATTTGTGTCCCTGGACCTCGCGTGTCATGCTTGTGTTCCCTTGCATTCCGTTTAGCGAGCCACATTAAAGCAGCCTGATTTGCATATTTGTTTTGTTTAAGCATTTACCAGTTTTCAGTCACCCAGCACTACAGATAAGTGACGAAGCATAATATAAAAGATTAAACAAGTCCACTAGCTTTAAATTGCACGGTTGTATCGCTTTACCGGGAATTGATTAATCCGATTATTGCTTCCAGAACCTGTTCCTTCTGCAGTGATAACCTTAAATAACATCTTGAATGCTTCCGACTCAATTTCCGCGCAGCTAAAAGCGACTGAGAGGGCATTTGATACGTATTCACCATTCTAAAATTGACCCCGTTTCGAGAAAGCGCGCAATCTTAATCAATATTTGTACAATTAATTTGAAATCAACAGTCTCAACACAAGAGGTACACCATTTGCAATTTAATACTGTTAGTCGGCTGGATCAACAAATTATTGCGAGATGTTTACACAACTGGGTCCCCGCGGAGTCTTTCCACAAAGCTTTGCGCCGCCCCCTCAAATCAGTCCCCTGTCATTCGATGCTAGCACTTCAAGTTTTGCTACGACATAAAAGTTGTCAAGTCTCTAGCTAGCCCGTTCGCAAACCTTTGATTTGGGAATATTCTTCAGCCGCCTTTGTCGGGATAAGCGATTCATAATGAAACTCGCGCATGCTGTAATTCTCTCGGGGATTTTGCTCAACTACATTCTGATCGCGTTCTGTTGCTCACCGCCTGACGGTTGGTTGCCGCTGAGGCCCAGAGCACGAGTAAAGAAAGCAGACATCGTGATATATGGAACAGTCAGGGCGAGTCCCGGACAAGGACCGAAGAAAGACCATCAGGGTCTGTACAGCGCTCTCTTTGAAGTTCACTGTACCCTCAAAGGAGGAATAGTCCCTCAATTTATCAACGTCTCCGGCTTTGGATTCATTGGAGGATTGTGTACGCATTCTGCCGCTTATTTGAACAGAACATATATTGCATTTATTCGCAGAGACACGGGCACACAGGAAAACAATACAGCGTTCTTTGTTGACGAAGTCAACGTCCAAAGCGCAACAATACCTATCAAACACAAAGTAAGTAGAGCCGTGCTTAAAGACATTGTGGACATGGTAGGAAAGAATGCTACCTTACCGCTAGGAGCAACGAAAGATAGCTTGCCTGGCTGTCCAAAGGGTTCACCTCAGCCGCATTTTCATCCTACCGCTATTGCGAGCGGCACAAAGAAAATTCATTGCCACAAGCACAAAAAGAGAAGGCGCAAAAAGTGTCATGTTGTCACTTCTCCGTCTACGCAAATGAGTCGCACAACAACAAAACTGTCCTCTCGCCTGAGTGATAAGCGCACGAAATCCAGTTTGCTTTCAACGACCGTATTGAGACACGGCAATGTGGATTTTCTGTTGCACAATCATTCCACAAGGTGCGGAGGTTGTTGGACGAGCAATATTTGTTGGTTATTCGTGTTGATTTTTCACGGTTTGGTGTTAGTCGTTGTAAAGTGGCACCAAACTTGATTTTTGGCTTTGCTGAGGCAAGGTAAACAAATCGCCACACAAAGCGATGAAAGTGCGCTTTGACTCGTGATCGCGTGGGATTTACAACGCGCGACTTTCGCGCGATTTTCCGTGCTCCTCTCCCAGGATGAATCTGCGTTCAATTAGCAATTCACCTTTGCACGATCATGGTTGAACTGAGTATAACTCATTACTTCGCGCAAACACGCTACTTCAAATGGAGTGCTTTCTGCGACACAATGGCCGAGCGCGCTGCGAAACGGAAATGTGCAATGTATATTAACACGTGTGTTCCAACATTACGAGATTACAACGTCAGGAACATCAGCAAATTTGCGGTTGCGGAAGATGCTTTGTCGTCGCATTTTGCCACAGGAAAACCTTAATTAAAGTAGTTCATTCGAGAAGGCTGTAATGACGAGCTAGCTCGCTTTTTTGGGCGACTGGTTAGAGTTAAACCGCACGTAACAGATAACAGCTTGTGAAATTGTTAGAATCTCTTATAGTACATTATAAGACAGATAGCCTTAAAACACATTGTACTAGACCAGAACTGAGGTAAAATATATTACTTATCACTCAATATCGGCGTATTTCACAGCAACGCAGAATGCACATTCGCAGCAAGACTTAACTAAGTTCGCCGATGAACTTGTGTACAGTGAATTGATCGTTTATTGTTTACAAATAGCCGTGTTTAAAAAAAATCATTAAGTACCCTGTAAATAATAGATATTTCACAGGGAAAAACTGTTTGGTTAAATTGAAGACTAAGTGACAAGTCTCGTTCTTACTTGAATACGCGTTAGTTAATTTTGTCTGACGGTTCTTTGCTCACGGGAGTGAATACTTTATCTTGCCTAATATGAATACTCTTGGTCTTAATGCACTGACGATTAGAAATTAATTGCAAGTTAAAGCTTCTACAAACGAACGAACAAAAGGTGCTCGGACACACGAAGGTGTCTTGACAAAGACAGGATAAACAGACAGATGGACTGTAATAAGATCTGGGAGATTGTGTTCTTTGTACAAATGGCGTCAAAAGAAACACTAGTAATCGGCTAATTCCGTTTTTATGAAGAGGGATTAATGTCAGTTTGATAGCAAATTATTAGCCTTCGATAACTCATTACACTACAGTAGTTCAGTATTAAAGTACAGCTCTCAAAGACGTTCCGCGAGGTCTGACACGCGAGATGTAATTAAAGTAGAATTGAGTGATGGTTAGGATCTTTGGGTCCGTGATCTTGTAAATAAATAAACTATGAAGTTTAATGCGTAAGCAGCGTGAGCGGGATAAGGTCTAAATGCACATGAACGCAAAACGTTATCGCATCCGTTTGTTTTGTTCAGAGTTTTCCGTTTTAAAAGCTTTACTGATGCGCGCATCGGATGAGTCAGCGGCTGTGACCGAATGAATGACAAATGTCAAATGAGACTGGCTTTCTCAAGTCCTTGTTGCTGTGATCCGTAGCTTTTTGAGCTTTTGATCATGTTTGAAGAATCACGTTAATAACTCCCTAAAAGCACATAGTTTGCTTGAAGTGACAAACTTCGTTGCTAATGGAGGTATTATTTCATGGACAATTAACCGCTTTGTATAGCTATTTTTTGCTTTGAACAATGCCGCTTTTAAGGGCTCAAACCGCATGGTTGCAACTATCATGCAAGAATTAACAGGGAGCTGTCTTCTCTCTCGTCAAAACAGATTTATTCCAAAATGATCGGACAAATAGCTCTCAGCTTGAGGCGGACAGGGCACAGAGAAACTAGCAGATTGCATGTTGGAATCCCCTGCCGAATACCGCTTGAAAGCTACGGTTCCACAGGGCAGAGTAAATAGTTGAAATTTTACACATTGCTGACTTAGCGTGCGTTGAATAGCCAAAACTGACCGTAGCGACATAAAAAATTGTAAACAACAACTAGTTTGAAAAAGTCGCTTTCAGAAAACGTATTTAACAGCTATGCTTTTTTTGTGGAGTGTAATAGTAAGTCAATCTGTGAGAATTACGATGCCGTGACGAACTGTAATTAAGATAAAAGGGTTAAGAAAAATTACACTGGAGAAAGACATCCCAAATGTAAATAATATAAAGAACGTTATATTTAGCAAATTATCACTGTACCATTGTTTTGACGAAATTTTGCATCTCACCACAAAGTTTTTTGGTTGTATAGATAATAGAAATATGCCGTCTTTGCAAAATACTTGAAAATCTCAACTAGGCAAATCAAATGGGCGTCGGAGTTGACATTCACTGATTTTCAAGGCAGATTTTACAGTCTTAACATGTTCTTGAGCTAAATACCTTAAATAAAAATTCGCGCATACGATCACTTCATAAAACGAAGCATGTCTTGGCCTACCTTAGCCATCTTGGCGGAGCTGATTAAAACACTGGAATTTTTTTTTTTTTTTTTTTTTTTTTTTTTTTTGACCCCCTTTTTT
>Ga0126338_10001213_pt1 | contig 16352 bp, 8 predicted proteins | sample OrbCmetagenome_2_FD_92529 | JGI IMG/M metagenome (GOLD analysis project Ga0126338, IMG submission 92529) | Coral microbial communities from Petempiche,Puerto Morelos, Mexico - Orbicella C C metagenome | ecosystem: Host-associated > Invertebrates > Cnidaria > Coral | place: Petempiche,Puerto... | reverse complement strand
CCAGTGGCAACTTGTCGGCCTTTGACGTCATTGGCAGCAAATTAAAGCGCGCGAAATTGCAGGCGACGATATTGTTACCATTGGAAACGAAGAAAGTTGCCCGTGGCAACAACGTAATTTTAAGTCCAAACTTCGTCACCAAAGCTCCGTTGCGCCGTACTCAACTGATAATCGTAGTAGTTTAGCTGCTCGTCGGGTACTTTTTGGTGGTGTTATACGATGTGGAATATATGTGGTATTTGATCTTCCTCATCAATGGTTGCCATTCTCCAGTCTCCGCAGCCATTATTTCTGCCGTGACGCAACGTAGAAGAAACGTCGCACAGCTACCCAAATAACAGCTACCATCAGTGATATAAGACACAGCATACTATATTATCAAACGTACCTGAGATCTCCAGCTGTTTGTTGACCCGCTTGAGTTTTCTCGTGAAACGGTCCTTCTCCTTGGCGAACAGATATCGCTCATACATGTATGTACCGTACATCTTTTTCACTGTTTTCATCATATCTCGGCAGATATCCAACAGCTGGTGGTAAATCTTGCATTTCCCGGTCTTTGAAGCTGGGAAACAGAAAGGAGTTCAGTTTGGCGTGTAAATATCATTTCACTTGACGACAGAAATCTCCAGGAATTTAAATTTATTTTCAGTGATAGTTTTGTCTAGACTGGCTTGGATTACGCCATACGATCTCAACGCAATACACAAGATTATAGGGTCAAGGAGGGGAAATTGTAATAAAAAGGCCATAATAAACTAAGATGGCGACGACTGAAACCAATTTTTTCCAAGATGCGACTTCCAACTATTATCCTATTAATATTGTAACTCGGCGCAAGAGAGAGGATTTTTGTATGCGATGTGTGATGTGAAAATGAAATGTTCTTGAAAAACAATAATACAAGTTTTTCTCGAGCGAGCGAATGCATGGTGTATCGGAATGAATGAGCGAACGAACAAATAAAAGAATGCATGGATAAATAAATGAATGAATGAATAAATGAATGAATGAACGAACGAATGCATAGATGACTGACTGACCATAGTTGGACTGACCGACCGACCGACCGACCGACCGACCGAACAAACGAACGAACGAACTAACGAACGAACGAACCAGCGAACGAAGGAATGAATGAGTGGTCAAATAAACATCTCACAAACATGAAACAACAAACCTGGTATCTTCCACTTTCTCTTTAAGTTGCCCATGCTGGGGTGACTCGGAGGTGAAGCTTTTTTTACCTCTTTCAAAGGATCGTGCTGTTGAATAAGATCCCAGAAAGGTTCTATATTTTCTCGTTCATCGGCTGTCTCCACTCCTCTCGCCCTCCGTAACAATCCACGACCTCTTAAGAAAGCTGTTAGCCTGCCACCGTCTCCAAGTCCTTCCGGTAAAGAGTTCTTCTCTTCAGTAACAAGGCTTCTTTTTTGTTTGGCACTTCCAATATCCGGGAACAGATAGTTTGCCAGGAAACGTGCCATCCGGGGTACTAGCTCTTTGTTTAGACATGCGTGGAAAGGCAGTGTTTTGATCTCATCTGAGCCCATGATGCTAGCATTCACACTCATGTTAATGCAGCTCGACGCTAAGGAGTCCACGGGGGCCTGGAAACATATACTTTGTATCTTGAGCACATTTTCAAGACCAACATGTTTAATGGATTTTGAAGCTTCAATGCCAATGGTTGAGTCCCGGTCAATTAATGACAGAGCTTTACCGGCGGCATCTAAAACTGCTTTTGTTTTGCCTTTGGAAAATTCTGAGTCAAATACACTCTGGGTGACGTTGTCTACTCGTCGCTTCTGATCCAAGTAGATGTCCTGGAATATCATGAGAAAGTAATTCTGTTAATACCAAAGCAAGCAATATGACAGTAGGCTGTTTATAAGAAATATTGAGTGATATCCTTCACTCGATTCTGTGCCACGTGATGTGTTTTGTCCAATGAGAGCGCGGTTTATCATTTGGTAGCTATAATAGGTGCTTAACCTTTACCCAAGAATCTGGGAAGTTTGGTTGAAATTCAGATTAGTTAGTTATTTTCCGAAAAATCCGCTCGCAAAATGTAGACTACCTCCAGAGGCCTGTCTCATTGTTTGGCCTGTTCGGAATGGAGTTTTGTCAATTTACTTTTCATTTGCTAAACTCGTCAATTTCCAGTCTTTCATCAAGGGATTTCAATTTCGGTTGCTCTGCTGATTTTGGAAAAATCTTTACCGCTTTTTATAGCAACCTGGTTCCTTCCGCAAAATGATAATTACCGAATATGACTTATAGGTATGACAGCATCAACTTACTCTTGCGTCCTCCAGGTTTCCGCTGGCCACTTTCCTAATATGGTCACAACCGTGATTCTTAGCAACACATACGGGATCTCCTGTCTTGTAGCAGCACTTATTCCAAGATGGACATTCAACACAGCTACCAAACACGTCACGTGCACAACATCTGTTCCAATCTGGGCATCCAATGCAGCCTAAATATGAAACAACAATGATATTCAGGGTCAGGTTTTGATATGGTAATGTTGTTATGTTAAATACTTGTTTGTGGTGTGGAAGTCAAAGTTCTAACTGCAGAAAAACACGTTCCAGTGAGTTTTGGTGAACTCAGATCAACAGTACAATCTTTTCCAGTTTCGCATAAATTGAGAAAACAGTCACGCTTGATAACTGCAATGTTTTTCTTTTGCTTGCTGTGCTAACAATATTTCTGGAATTGGCATTATTAAACCCCCAAATAACAGGAAAAATAAATTTTTCTCTCTTTCTTAGCTAAATATTCCCCATCTTTGCCGACATCTACGTTCTAGGAATTTGAAATTTTCCACTGACTAGTTGTTCATGCCAATTCCATGAAGAGAGGAACTTACTCTTTTTGCACTGATCCAATGTACAGCTGCTGTTGTATCGCTGTTCTGCCATCCAAACTTCTCTATTTCTCTTCTCCAGAATTGTCTCCTCTTCAGCCAGTTTCTGTCGATAGAACTCTTCATTTTTGGTGGCCTTGCGGTAGTAATTCTTAGCTTCCTTGAGATTTTCTGTTGCTTGGTGAATGAAACTATCTGCTTCTATGGCGGCAGCCTTAATGAGGGTGTCGACTGCCTTCAGGACTTTGTCGTGGATTCCAGGAAGACATCCATAAGCCTAGGAGAAAATTTTTCAAAAATTATTTGTTTGTCTGATTGATGGCCGAGGAGATTGGTCAATCAGATGTGTTTTCATTTCTACTTTTTATGCGGTAACGTGCGATTCTAAAAACACCAACGTTTAAATTGGACAACGGATCAAGAAGCTAGCACTAAAAACGACGATCCGAGAAGAATGGATCTTACTCTGTTTACGGCTACGGCTCACAGCTCTCGATTCTTTTGTTATTATCTTCATCAAAATATAAACGTCTGGTCCTTTCCCGTTCAGCTTTCCCTGAACACTCATCTTACCTGGAACGAGGTTGAGTCTGAAGTTCCCATGATTTCAGGTGATGAAATATATAAACCTGTTGATGAAATGTCAAAAAGGTTTCCCTCCACGGGAAATTCTGTGCCAGTATCAGAAATCTTTATTTCTGTTGGCGATCCTGTACCAAGCACTCTGGCGAACCCAACAAGTTTGGCTTTGACATCGAAAGGAGCAATTTCCACATCGAGTCTTGGACCACTTTTGGATTCTTCTTTGCTCTCTTGAACTACGATAAAGCCGTTAGACAACACAAACGGAGATTTTGTGTTGGAGGTAGTCAGATGAATGTGATCTGAGTCATTCATCTTAATCTCACAGTCAAAGTGTCGATCGAAGATGTGAAGTCTTCCTTTCATAGATAAATTGGTCCTGGTGTGTAAGGCTGGCTCGTACAGTACGTCCAACCCCCCGATAAACGGAGCATAGGCCAGAGGAAAGGGGAGTGTTGCGTTGATTCCCATCGCTTCCACAATGTGGTACATGGTCACTTGGGAAAGTTTGGACTCAACACGGCTAATGTCAGGCTGCATGGCTCGATATGATATCGAACAAGGGGCCATTATTTCATGGCCGCTGCCTACTTTACCCAGAGTCATTCTTCCTGTTAGTGGAAGTTTTTGTAAAGGAATGGACTTCATAATTTCTGTGTTAAGTAACAGTTGATCAAACGTCAGATATCCTCCATTGTACGATCGATAGATGGGGTCTTCGCTCCTCATGGACAGCTCTACACTCCCATTGTCAAACTTTATATCTCCGACAAAGGAAAGGGGTTCCTTAGGAAAGTTTAACTTAGTTTGCACAGTGAAGGACGAATCGTCCTGGTTTAGCGTAAACTGCAACATGTTATCCCTAAGCACAAGACCATTACCTAGGACATAGTTACGATTTACCATCCCTGCCAAATTGAACCCATCGCGTTTCACGAGGCCCTGGATTCGGTACCACTGTTCACCTTCAAGCATGCTTTTGGCTGATTTGCACATTTTATCGTGATGGCAATCCGCGGGCATTCGAAATAGGCCGACCATTGATATACCACGTTCGAATGAAAGCCCTGACAGTGTTGGATTCTCGAACAAAGAATCATCGTCGTCCAATGATAGAACCAAAGACGTGTTGAAACTGTTTCTTAATAATTTTTTCAGTTTGTCCACATCATAGCCTGTCAGTGCCTCAATAATGTACGGCATGGGTATCTTCGGAAAGATAAAACCAACAGCGGTCTTTAATTGTCCCTTGTCTTCGTATACAACAGCTTCAGCTTCAGTGGTTTTGTCGACTCCCGGGAAGTTGCCAAGACCCGAGATGTGAATGTAACGATTTTTCTGTTTTTCCGAAGTGGCTGTTTTGAGTTTTGGTTGGATGAAATCAAAGTCACTCATTTGACTATTTTGGACAATGGCGTCGCTTTCAGCATCAGGGATAAACGACAGACCATATTGATTAGCCAGCAATCTAACCGACATCCTTTCTGCCTTTCCTGTGATGAAAACCACCTTAGTTTCGTCCTCTGTTTTCAAAGAGATATTTGCTTTTGCCCCTCCCAGCTCCGAAACCCCATGTCCTTCAAACGACCACGTGTTAAACTCGTCACCAACTCGGTGACGAAACGTGACATCGGTATCAGAAACGTTCAAGAGACCAGGAATGGCCGCGAAGGTTTCAGACACTTTGGCATGAACAGTGAAGGTTTCTTGATCGATGTTGTAACTAAAGTGATTAATGTTTACAGAGGACAGCTCTGGAAAACCGTATGGCAGAACTTTTATCCTAGAACTCGGTGACAGCGCTTTGAGGGTCTGTGCTACACTGACTTGCTCATGACGTGAGGTGACGAACTTAACCAGTGGAGGATTGACAACCACGGCAACTTTTACCGGTTTCTTGTCCTCGCTTCCTAAGCGAAATGGCAACAGGAGAGTTAAGCCCTTAGAAATGTGGGACTGTAATTCGTCTGCCAGGATCCCTTCACCAAAAGATCTAAGTGGGAGCTTGTCAACATCTCCCGTGGAAGCAACGAAGCCAAAGTTTGTTCTTGTCTTTCGAAAGACTCTGGTTTTGGCAATGAGGTGGTTAATAAACGGGATTCTAAACAGGTCGTCACTAACCAGCTTTAGTAGAGCGCGCGAGGGCAGATCGTGTTGGAATTCCAATAAAACAGAAAACACACTCTTCTTTCCTGGCATCTTGCGTATAAACACCTTACAATCTGACGAATGCGTGTCAGCGAGTAGAGGGTCTCCAGAAATCATAAACACATAATCATCGTTTCCTTTGAAAACTGAGTACATCTCAACGTCCTTGAGAGAGAGTTCTTTTAGAGTATCCACATTCATCCCAGCATGCTCCACGCTTTTCTTCTCTGATAGGCTAGATGCCACTTCGTAAACGTTCAGTCTGTCCGCTGCTGCCACCATAGTGTGATGGTCGCCAATTTTTGATTCCTCGATTTTAACTGTTGCTGTCATGTTACCGTGTTCCCACTTTCCTGTGGTAAAGTGAAAGTTAGAGTTCAGCGAAATCAGGCATGATAAGTTTTTTAACGATTGTCGTTAGAACAAAATCAAGTAAGTAAATAATAAGAGCCAAACACAGACAGCAATAATCACTTGCCAAAACAGAAACAAACAAAAAAAACAAAACAAAAAAACACCTAAAGCGAAGACGAAAAATGCACACATGGTTTCAAGGGCGGGAAAACGCTTGTGAAAACAGAACAGTTAACAAGTGCGATAAGATTTGTACAAACTAATTGATTATAGTTGGGAAACTTTCTGTTATACTTGCGAGATCAGACGCATTAGTCGACACGTGTCCGAATGACCTTGACGATGAGAAACAAATACGATCTGAAAAACAAGCTATAGCAGAGGTTTGATTGCTCGTTTCATCACCAAGGTCGCTTGTAAATTTCGCCGCTGGCATAGGTGGCCCACATTAAATTTTTTTGCATTGAGTTTCTGCCCCCCACCCCCCACGTCCTTAAAAGAGATTGACGAAAATCAGGTAAGAGGAAATGGAGGAAAACTTATATCGCTATGATGTATGAACTCACCCTCAGCGTTAAACCGCCATCTTCCACCAGGTATGTTCTTGTTGTACTTGAAAGTCATCTGCACGTCATGAAGTGTCATTCCTTGACCCAGAAGTCTGACAGGGTCCTCTAGGTCTGCAGTGACTGTGACTTTACCTCTGTTGGTGCTGTAGTCAAACTTGTCTGTCTTCAGCTCTGATAAGGAAGGGAAGCCGTCCGGCATGGAAGGCATGGAGCCCAGTGGAACAATCTTTCGAAGAAGTCGCTCAGCTGACGAGATGTCATCTGTGTGGAGTCGAAAAGTAAAGTCGAAAGTGTAAGTGCAAGTGTTAATATGCTTGGATACCTATAAATTTTAGGGGCTTCTCGGATGAGCAGCTGGTGTGTGGGAAAACGAAAGAGGGGTGGGCTTGAGTCAACAGCCCCATCCCCCACCTGTAATTTTAACACTACGGTGCTTCAAAGCCAGCCCGTTTAACGACCAGACGCCAACGCAGGTAGTATGGAGAGAGGAATGCCCTCCTGAAGGAGGATGCCTGACGCTATGTAACATACGCGGAAAGGAAGTACCATCACTCACTTGCTTTCCCTATTCTGTCCAGATTCAGATTTCACATGGTACTGTTGTTATTTGGTCGTGTAAATCTAATGAACAGGAGTTCTGATAAGAACTGGACTTAAAGCAAAGAAGAAAGTAAACTACAGAGTTAGACGTGCTGTTTTGCAGTGGTCGAAATCGACATCAAAGTTATCGGCCTATTTTAGAGGTTCTGTTGGTACTTATAAAACTCTTCACACTCTATTCATTACAATTCCAAAACAACAAAAACAAGGAACGTCACGGCGATTTTTCCTTTAGAGTTTTTTTTGTCTGTTTCATTAAATCATAGCACTGAGATCACTAAAACCATGATATTTTTTAACCTTGAGAAAAAAAGATTTTTTTTCTGTTGGACATGCCAGTTTCTACACCTCTACAGGAGGGAATTACTTGTTTAATAAGCCAGTTGATAAGTAAGAAAACCTCCCATTTGGTTAATTTTAACTACTTAAAATTGAGTTCATTCGTGGAGGTAACTTTGGAACACTCAAAATTATGTTGGAATAAAACAAAGATAGACCTAGATATATGAAAAAAAACCGTTTAATCTCGATTAACAGTTTAACTGTTAGGTTAAACGTTTGTTTTGAAATTGTTCACATTTCCTAGATTTCTGTTATGCGGGTACCATTCAGCTCTTGCAAGGTGCTACATTATCGTACTTGCTAAGGTTAGGTAAACTGTACAACAGGAGGTTTGAAAGCCGCGAAAGCGCCATCAATCCGATTTAACATCTAATGGCATTTTGACTTTAACGTAAAAGTTTTGAAAACCTATGGCATTTATTTTAGTAAAGGAACGGTATTTACTTAAAGGCGCGCGCCCCTGTTAAAAATAGAAATGTAAACCCCGAGAAGCTACATTTCGTTTGATTCCCACTTGAAACAAGGAAGCAGTTGTGTTCTTTTTTAATTATATGTCTCTATATTTCCAGGCTGGGGAGACATCTAAATTAAAAATATACGTTCAACTGTTACTTATTAATTTTAGAATAGCGATGTTGAGAAAGATAAGCCCAAAAAGGTTCCTGGTTAGACATGTTCGGAAGTTATGTTTATCACCCAGTTGGGTTCTGATATTTTCATCGCTGTAAGACACATCTCAGACAACCACCGCCCAACAAGATAAATTATTACCACAAAAGATAAATGACGAGAAAATCGGGAAAAAAATTCTGATCAAGCGTTAAATGAAGTGTCAAGAAAATCTAAAACTTATAATGCTTTTAGCCTTTCCCGTTTTTGTCTTCTTGTAGTTACATTTCGCATTTTGACGATGCGCGGACGTTGGCTTTACCTTTGTCAAAGGCAGCTTCAGCTCGGCAAGCAGCAAATATGAATAAAAAAGCAAGAATAACACAAGACCAAGGCGACATCTTCAATTACCTGCCATGGGAATAAAAGGAACAAGTTATGAATTTAAGTCAAAAGATCACTGGCGATCATGGAGAAGCGAGGAATATTTTCGAGGATCAGTTAAATGGAATTAAAACTTTCAATTTATAAACTTACAACTAACAGTGTGTAAGTGAAAAGAAATGAAACTAGAGTCTAAAAAATAAAAATAAAAATCACAGACTAAAGGTTCACTGGGAAGAGCGAGGGAAGCTATGTCGAATTTAATTTAAAGTGAAAGTCACATTTCTGAAGAAAATAATTTCTATACCAATTTTCGACCGTCGGTATTATCACAAAAATTGACTAAATTCTAACGACGTGCTTGACTGAAAAGTAGCTGATTCTACAGAGAACAGACAGAAATTTCCCTCAAAAGATGACAATCACTTACCGATCAAGAACAAAGCGTATTTCAAATGTCCAAAAACTTCTAACACCGATTTAATGGCAGCATCGCCCAAATTACTCCAGCAAATCACTTGAAGAAAAATTCTAACCCTGTACTACAAGGATAAAACCAAGATTGCTTTTCGAAAGCTTCTGCCACAAATTGAATACTCCTGCCCCGCTTTCCCGCTTTGCTAGGTTCATGTTAAATTCATCACACGGTACCGGTGACTTCACGGTAGCGCTTTCAATGTTTTCTCATGCATATTGATGCATAGAACCAACCTTGTCACATGGTAACTTGGGCTTTTGTTTCCCCGGCAACCCTGTTCAGAGCCGTTTGTTTTAAGTGTGTAGGGGTCAGATAAAAGTGTTACGGACAATGGGTAACGTTTGGCGTTAACAGACGCTCGCAGTCGCTACCGGTTCGGAAACTTTTAAGCTCCAGTCAGAATTCAAAATGGCGGAACACCTTGATTCCCTTCAAGAAGCACATCAGCCCTTTTCTCTGTAGGGGAAATGTTTTCATGTCCTGCGCTGATTTAGAAGGTAAATCATTGCAAGATTTTAATTTTATGATCTAGAAAGTAAACCATTGCAAGATTTCAGTTTTGAATTGGTGCACGCGTCCTTCGACATAGATTGTTTCATAGAGAAATTCCTCCAAACCTTATTACTCAAATTTTTTTTGTATAATAACATATTGAAAGTTTGTAAGTCTTCCTATTTCGTCTAATGAACTACGAATTAAAAGTTATTGTAATCGAAGGCTGTGAAAGGTCGGAAAACACAAAGTCATTTTCGTCGTTCGCTTATGGAAGAATTCAAATTGCTTATGAACTATTGATCTTATTGTAAAAGTTGAAGGCCACAGACATAGAAAACAAAGTTTGCTTATTGAATTGATTCCCAGGCTGAGTCACACCACACGCTAATAGGACAATTGCAAACAAATCTGAAACACCACAGGTCAAAACAAACTCACCATATAAAAGCGAAAATCTGTCCGTGTTTTTGTTAAAACAGGTCATATTTTTCTCTTGTGGAGACTTGGGAGGGCGTATTGACATACTGACAGTTAGGTCAGGCTTATCTTGTAATTCTGTGTTGCGTTCTTTGGCAAGACACGCTTGTACCCGAGATGCTATCTCCGCCCAAACTTGTACGGGTGTCATGGGCATCGGCAAAATATTGAGACAGTTTCAAACGGGGAATATTTTGTGGGGAAGGGGAAAGGGGGCCACTTGCGATGGATTAGTAATACGAAGTACAATACTCATAATATTAATCACTTCACACCACTTAGCAAGGCTTGATTTCATTTTAGTGAGGTTTATGACGCGAATAGAAGGCCCATGAACATTTATGTCTAACCTTGTAGACAAGCCAAGTCCGTTACTCTTGGGTTCTGCACAAAGTGCTTATATATGATTGTCAGCGCCTTACCTTTGAGCTGACACCTCCGGAAATGAAATCATCAAATTGAGGATTTTAAATCGAAAACTGTCCAAATTGTGCGTTCATGGTGCTGACTGCCTGTGCGATGGCACACTGCGTAAAAACTAGCAAAATTAGTGTATCATAGGTATTGGCGGAAAACAAAAATTACCCTCTTCCAAATTAGGTCCAGAATTCCCTTGTTATGTATTCTGAAAGACAAAAGCAACGTTAGAATTATTTTTATTTTTGTTGGCTACGAAGAAAAAGGCTATCAGATCGTGTCGTTTCTGTGGGCCAGCTCAGTTTTGACTGGCGCTCGTACTGCGGGCGCAGCCACCGTATGCAAGGCTAGAATAGGCTAACAACAAATAGGAATCTTAGGAAAATGATCCCAATTTGGGCACTTAAAATTTTGCAATTTGTATAAGGAATAGTTGAAATTTTAATTCAAAAATTAGATTTAAGTGTTTTACGTTTCTTTAATATTCTTTTTCTTTAGTAAACAGTTCGGCGGGTCGCTTCTGGTAGATATTTTTATAAACTCCAATGAATGGTTTGCCAGAAATAAGGCCTTTCTACTGTTTTGTTCAAATTTTATGCCTTGCTACTGTTTTGTTGAAATCTTCAGCCTTGTTACTGTTTTATTGAAATCTTTTGTTTTCTGACTTCGCCCGCATATTTAATTTAAATAACCAAGGTCAAGAACGGCTTAATCAAACAATAAATTCAAAGAACGTAAGCGAATATTGAAAGTTTGTTCTGCTGAAAACCTTGTGGGGGGGAAAACGACTAACTTTCACAATCTAATTAAAAAAGCCGGTGCTTCGACCTCCTGTTTATCTCATCTCTCGCTTATAAACACTGTGAAACTTTTATTAAATTGCAGAACGGTCCGGACAAGTGGAGAAAGACAGAAACGATTTGAAAGTATTAACCAAGAACACACATAAGACAGTCTTGGCTTTTTTTCGTCTTAACCTAAATACTTTACAACGTTTGAGACACTTTTAATTTGAACACGGTTAACTACTTCTCTAGGCTTCAGTCTAACAGGTGTGTGGCTCTACATTGCATCGCAATACATTATCGTAACGTCTTTATAATCACTTGTGGTCTTGTAGCTCAGTTGGTAGAGCAACAGTGATCTAACCAAGACTGACCGTGAGTTCGGATCCCGCCGAGATATTTCTTCGGCTCGCGTGATTTCATTTCTCGGAGAAAAGGTTCAGGAACTAATTCAAGGACTATTTCGGCCAGTAATTTAATTTTACACTTAGGAGTTCAGTCTTTAAATTTTAGTCTCTCCACTTCCGGAACAACATTTAAACCATAGAAACTTTAATATATTTAAAGTTAAACAAATAAACAAACAAATAAATTATCACTAGCAAATTACCGCTAATGAGAAAATTTTTAATTTTTTTTACTCGGTATGAGACGCAACAGAGTAGACTTAGGTAATTAACGAGTTGTACATATCGAGTTTAACTGGTTGATATGCAAATCCTGAACTGCAACTTATTTTCACCAAAATTTGGGCACATACAGCTAATGAAGACTAATAAGGCAAGGATTCACTGACAAAAATTAACCACTTGAGCACTCAGGACTGACAATTGCCCGTCCCCAAAAAAGAACGCCTGACGACAGGTTAGGCCAAATCTGAGAATTCCTCTTTTACTGAGATTCAAGAATTTTCAAGGCGATGCTCTGTTTACAGCTTTTTAGGGAAATATTTACGCGCCTTATTTTTTCTGGATTCTTCTGTCACTGTTATCCCTCATCATTAATTTAAACCGAGCTTACGTCGTTTCTCTCCGTGCCTAGTCGTGTACCATGGACATCTGATGTACTTGTAATTAAAGTCTAACATGATTTTTGAATTGGGCTATCGTGCAAGAGCTTTGGAAAGTAAAAAAACGGAGATAATGGTACAAAATCTAACGACACGATTTGTTAGAAGAAAGCTGCGGAACCTCAAACGAAACCACCTCAGGAATAATTTAGAAGCTTTCTTTTAAACATACAATAGCGAAAGAAAGTTAATTGCTTTGAGAGGTGATTAATTCGCGTGGTCGAAAACTTTGTGGCTGGCTGGTATATTCAGCGAAGGTCAAATGAATTGTTACGACGAGCTAAAGCCCGCTGCTGCGCGCGGTTTACGCCTGACGTCACTATGGTTTCTTAGCAACCAAAAATAAGGAAAGATGATTTGATATTCACCACATTACGATGTTATGGAGAAATTCCTTTTCTTTGAAGGAAAATTGGTAAGTAATTATTAAATACAAACCGATTAATGCTGCCATTTAAGTCTTGGTGCTGCTCTGCTCTTCGCAATTGTTCAGTCTAGAATTACCCGTGAGATTATAATAAATTAAAACGCTTGGGTTTAATTTGTGTCGAATTCAAGTCATTGCGAAGAATATAATCTCATAAACGCGAGGGATTTTCGCCTTTTATATTGCGGTTCAAGCGAAATAACCACCCGCCATTTACACTGATTTATTTATTAATTTCAAAACAGGTGTGCGGTGAATAATTCAGGTTATTAACTCTCGTTTGTAGGTTTTCACGTCGCTGATTCGTTCGTGCGGGAAAATATACCACGCGAGACAAACAAACATGCACAACAATCAATCAATGTATCAAGCCTTTTTTTGACTTACACTCATTAATAAGAGAGCTGCCTAAATCGTTCCATTCTGGATATATTTGAAATTCACTAAAATACTTTCAGGCATCAGGATGGAAAATTCAACCAGAAAACGTACCAAGGATGATTCACCGACAGCCGAAGACGGTAAACCTGCTACAAATATCACCGACTCTAGGATGCCGACTGAAAATCCTCCTTTTACGTTAAAAGATTTAAAAGATGCTGTTCCGCCACATTGCTTCGAACGGTCTCTTCTCACCTCAATGGCGTATTTGCTGTTGGATCTGACAGGCGTTTTTCTCCTGTACGCCTTCGCGTTTTGGGTGTTTAACGCGTCGTTGCCGCTTTACGTGCACGCCGTTTTCTGGCCTCTGTATTGGATTTGTCAAGGTTGTGTTGGTTTCAGCGTGTGGATAATTGCACATGAATGTGGCCACTACTCTTTCTGTAACAGCAAGCGCCTCTGTGATATCATCGGTTTGGTCTTACACACTACGCTGTTTGTGCCTTATCATTCATGGCAAATTACACACGCCAAACACCACCGAAACACTAACCGAATGGACGGCGATCAAGCGTTTGTCCCGAACACTAGAAGCCTTCTCAAGTCGGAAAACGATTTAGAATTTCCAAATATTTTCTTCAGGATTCTTCACCTCGTTAAATACTTATCAATCGGTTGGCCGGCATATTTGTTCTTCAACGCACGAGGCAGGCCTTACAAGGAGCACCGATTGCGACCGAATCATTTTAACCCGTATGCTCCGATTTTCTCGCCCAATGATTTCTGGGTTGTGATTTTAAGCGATGTTGCATTGCTGGTGTGGATTGGCGTCCTATACTATCTCAGCGCCCACGTCTACTCATTTGCTTGGTTGGTGTTCCTGTACGTGATTCCGCTGTGTAACGTCAATATGTGGTTGGTAATAGTTACTTATCTGCAGCACTCAGATGTCAAAGTACCGCACTACGCTGACGAAGAATGGACCTGGCTTAAAGGGGCTCTGTGCACTATCGATCGAGATTACGGTGTGCTCAACCATGTCTTCCATCACCTTACAGACTGTCATGTCGCTCATCATCTGTTCTCTTACATGCCTCACTACCACATCGCCGAGGCCACTGAAGCGATTAAACCGGTCCTGGGAGATTACTACAGTTATGACAACACTCCTTTCTGGAAAGCGCTATGGAACACTGACAGCTACTGTCGCTTTGTGGAGGACAGTGGAAAAATTTTGTGGTATAAATTCTTACCCGAACATTGAAATTACACTAAAACAGTGTCAAAATATGCGAGAGATTTTTAATGGTCTGAAATGAAAATTTTGTTGTACATATTCAGTTTCTTGCAATTTTTGTCCTGCGACATATTTGCCGTCTGAAAATTGAATTAAAATAGTTTATACTGGGTTATTCTACAATTGGCCAAAAAATGATAACAATAATAAAGAAGTGATAATTAATTCATGATATTAGGCGGCAGCTTATAATTATTATCGGCTCTGGATCTTCTTGATATATGAATGTAAATAAATATATTAGATTTCATGCTCTCTTGAACAAAGCTTTAAATGCAATTAAAGTTCTTCCTTCTATAAAAGAAAGCGTCATTGTTTTAAAACATTCATTCCCGACAATTCGTGGTGACTCTTTGTTTAATTGTAACAACAGGCCGTTCATTCTGAAACCCAGGCGCAATAGGTTTTATGCACGATTACGTAACACGCTCAAAATTTACCCCTAAACCTCGTTTGCACGACATTGTCTCAAACCGCCTTCGCCTTTGTGATGTTTTCAAGTGGGTATTCTTTTCACCTTCGCTGCTTTGAGAATTAGTTCATGATATAAAATTTAAAATTTGCATTCTCAAACCGAGGCGTGGTGGTGATTTTGCTTGTCTGATGTCATCACGCATAAGGGCTATTGATCGAGATTTCGATTCAGCTTTATTACACTGTCAAACTTTCACTTCCATCTTCTATGGCCCGGGACAAAATTATCTAAAAGAATAATAAAATCTCAGAATAAATACTAATCAACCAGCAGGTTAGGACGAGGAAGAATGAGACAAATCATAAAACAACACGCTCATTTGAAGCATTTTTACTTGTCGAAAGTTCGTCCCCAAAGGGCGTTATTCTTTATGTTAGTAACAATAGGTCAGTTTCGATATATTAAAATTCAGTTTGATAGTGAGGCCAAAAGGACAGAAACAAAAGAAATGAATAAACATGGTCATTCAATTTCCTTTGTTTGTGTCCTCTAAGCCTCATTGCCAAGCTGAATTTTATTACGTTCCATTATCTGGGAACAGTCTGAGCCAGATTTAGTGGCAGCGGGTTACGCTCCTTACACAAGTTCAGAAACCGTTATTGAACTTGAACGTAACGCGTCCAGAACGGAAAAACGTACTGCGCAGCTTTCTGCGCATCCCCAGCCCTACTTGCGGTCTCAGGTAATAATGCGAGCTGCAATGGTGGAAAGAACGGCGGACTGTAATAAGGTACGCGAGAATGTCGTTCGGTTGAATTTTTTATACTTGGGCAAGCATGAATTTTTTTTTCGGTATTTCACTGTCTCTCCCTACCCGCTGAAAGGCTCTCTTGATTACATATTCAGTGGTTTGCTTATATGGATGCAATACGTAAAGAGTATTTGTGGATAAAATGTGTCTTCGCAACGAAAATGCTTTTATACCGTGGATAAATAAAGGGTTCGGAAACCTTCCCTAGGTTAATTTTGTCCGAAAAAAAAAAAAAAACGATTCCCCACGAAAACAATACACCACCTTTTCATTAGTGAGGTTAAAATGTTGCTGCTTACTGGGAAAATTGGGAAAGCGTATAAAGTTCTTAACTGTTTTGGTTTACACGTCAACGAAATTTCCGCCATTTTTTCAAACTTGGAGCCTCTGATGCGAAGCCAAAACTCGCGCATGCTTATTGCGTTTTTCCGCTCTGAACGCAACGCGCACAATCAATTCGGAACCAGGACTTTCTGTAAGTCAGTGCGTCGGGCACTCGGCTAACCGAAAACGAGCGGGCACTGGATATGAGATTGTCAAAAAGAAAGAAAATCACAATGGTCATAGGCCCCGTCTCCTGCATCTTCACTGTTATGGTCAGCAGGGGACGTTAAAGAACCCACACACTCATTTTAAAGAGCAGGGCACGAAGTTCCCGGTGTTGTGGTCTGGTCTTTGCCCATTGTGCTGTTGAAATGCTCGGAGACATTAGCTGTTAAAGCTACTCTACAATCCCAGGGTAAATAAAGTATACTACTGCTGCTGCTGTTGCTGCTACTACGACGACTGCTACGACGACGACGACGACGACGACGACGGATGCTGCTGCTGCTGCTG
>Ga0126338_10001211_pt1 | contig 16363 bp, 11 predicted proteins | sample OrbCmetagenome_2_FD_92529 | JGI IMG/M metagenome (GOLD analysis project Ga0126338, IMG submission 92529) | Coral microbial communities from Petempiche,Puerto Morelos, Mexico - Orbicella C C metagenome | ecosystem: Host-associated > Invertebrates > Cnidaria > Coral | place: Petempiche,Puerto... | reverse complement strand
CCTTGAAAACTGATAGAACTACAAGAAAAACACACTAAGTTCTAAACGACAGTGTTTCTTCGGTGTTAGCAAACTCCATCAGATTTTGGCAGCCGTTTAGTCAGGATCAGGACCCAACTGTAGCGAAACATTTTATAATTTTTCTTTCGTATAACCGTCTCAATTTTCCCATCATGCGACATTTTTGTTTTGGCTTAGTTATCTTTTCAGTGTGTTTTTCTACCTTTATAACAATTAAATATCAGTATTTCAGTATTTCGAGATTTTTCCATCAAAGCTGAACTTTGTACATCGCTAAAATGCTTCATACATCTAATCTAGTGTTTTAATTTTATTTGATCTAATCACGGACTGGTACATTGAAACATAAAGTGCTTACCTTTGTTTAAAATTTCAAACATTGTTTAACTATTTTCTGCGGCAGTTAACTGCGGGTTCATCGATCAAGACAAAACAAAAATTTATCTTTTTTCTAATTTCATTGATTTCTGAAATTTGGAAAATTCTCTGAATTTTTGTCCGACGGAAACAGCTGGAATCATCCTACTTGAATCGACATGTAGCACGTACTGATGTCATTCGGTAACACGCATGAATCGCACTGAAAGCAAACAACATTTTAAACACGAAACGTGTCTGCTAAATTTGGATGTTGCAAATTTAATTCAACCAGCATTATTCCAAAAGTTCTCCATGGGCTTCATGATTCCGCATTTTTTGTTATAAACCGAATGTCGATTGCCGAGTGATTCGTCCGATTTTCAGTGTTGAAGATTTTATTTGCTGCTTGGCTTTCAATCGTTTCTTTTCCTTTAACGGAGGTCTTTGTGATTGCATTCTCAGAAAATAGCACTCTGGAGAAAAAAAAACACTCCATCACCAAGCTCGAGTTTTTTGCCAAATTGCTAGCGCTTCCGTGGAACTTCCAAATGATAACAAGTTTGCAATGGACGACGTAGGGAGAGGGTATCATCACTGCCTATCGCTCGTCAGCGTCAGCTTGTGGTCTAAAAAAACCAGTTGCATAAAATACACCCCTTTTGAGTTTTTCCTACATCATTAGCAGTTTATACGTTTCGATAGCGTCGGAAAATTGAGCGCAAAAGCCTTAAAGAAAATTGAAGGTTTTTCTTATATTTAAACACAGCAAGATGTATTCCATTTCAATTTTCTAATAAAAGTGAACTTTTCTAAATATAGTTATCACGTCTAGCTTCCGTGCGATTTTCGTGTAATAAAAATGCAAACTTATTGTCTTGTTCAAAATGACGCTTGTATACCTAGACTTTTCGTTTAACACCTACTATTTCAACATGAGTGCTTTTTAGCACTCTTTATCTAAACATTACACTCATTTTAGCCCAGTTGGTTAGAAATGAATATTACGAACTTGGAAAATGACAGCTTAAATCGACTTCTGTAACCTTTTCGTCTAATACGCCGTCTTATTTTTGTAATATTGTTTTAGTTAATTATTTCAGCAGAATTAAGTTGCATAAAAGCTCGGCTTAAACATCATCGGCGATATTCTGCTCGCCACTAACCCTTGACAATTTGTAATAAACGCAAGTTTGATTTATTATTTAAAATAATTGCAAATTCACACCGTGCATAAAAACATTCTTTTCCTATATTTGAGTTACCCCAGTGAAGTCGAAACATGCACCCTTCGTAGCAGAAGATTTCTTAAATTAACTTCGAATCCCTGTGTCAAATTTTCGTTATTTACTATTAAATGAGACAACATAATTTCTATTCATATCTTTGGTTTCGTTTAAGCTGAGGAGAAAGCTATTACGTTGATGCGACTGCATTGCTGTCTGGCGTTCATAAAATCGTTTAACTGTTTATCAGTTTGCTAGCTGAAAATCTTGGTGGAGAAGGGAGTATTCTTGTAAGAAACTTGCGCGCGACGTTGAAAATAAGACACACGAGGCCGAAAGTAAATGATAATGTTTATTGTAACCTTTACGTTTGTTAATAATGTTTCTGTACATAATTTCAACTCAATGGCCGCTTCGGGCCTACAAATGTCGCCCACACAAGAAGGCATTTTTTAGACTTACTCGTCGACTGATACACTCTACGAAAACGTAGCGAATAATGCTCTATAGCTTATCATAAAACTAGCATGATTTCAAATCGAGGATTAAGTACATTCTAGAAATAACTGATAGTCCTCAATTTACATTTGGGTATTATGGCATCAACTATGACGTTAACAATTCGACGTCGTCAGTCGTTCAGATTTAATTTTTTTTTTCTTTAACCTCTGTTATCGGTACCTCTTTACCTAGTTTTCATTCAAATGATTTTATTACAAATTTAATGCCGGCTCCGTGGATTTATAAACAAGCTCTACTAATCAACGGCTGTGTATGCTTTGTGTAGATCAGTGAGTAAAGTTTGTTCTACACTCACGGTTTCCAGCTCGATCGATCTTACACTGACTTTTCTAGCTAAACCAATATAAATGAGAAGATTTGTGTTCCGTCACAGATCGACTCTTCTGTTATTATCAAGTACGACAGAGGCGAAACATCAGCGGGAGAACACCTTATTAATAGCACTCTTGACTCTACAACTTAAAACATTCGTTCGTCCGGAGTTGCTTTGAAATAAACTCGCTTCGGCGGGCTTGATAAAGCAATCTACTGGCGATTACTACACGATGCTTGAGTCGTTGAAGAGCCATTATGATTTAAAAGGGGACTTCTGTCTAGTAGCGTATTGAAAAAAGTTCAGATGCCCGTTGCAAACAAGATCTAGTCGGAACTATGAACTAAAAGTTCTAACAAACCCAACACTATGCACAGTCTTGAACTAGAAATCTACCATGCGCCTGCCGCTACTCAATTGGAGCAATTTCGGAGTTAAACACCGACATCAATAATTCCTTGCAAATATCCCACAGTTTGATACTTTTCTACGCTATGCGTCATCTAGGAAACTGCAAATAAGAAACGCACAATCCATACTCAATCCACAAGCATGGAGCAGAGGTCATGAAACGGCTAAAAATTGTTGACAACTTTATACGCTTCTGCTAAGGCGACAAACCGGCGGCTGAAAACACAGAGAAACGGCTTCCGAGAGGTCCGCGATTTGCGCGTTTCATCTTTGACGAAAGAACCCTTTATCTGTTAAGCACTCTTTGACGGTAACTGTAACAAAGTTGGATGTTACATCAGTGATGAAGATCTGATCAATCAGGGGCTTTCTCCAGCACTTGCAGCTTTCCTGTGGCAACAATTTAGCAGAGTGGTCATTCGGACTTGGCAAGCAAGCACAAGACGAGTTCACCGTCACCTCGGACACAAGCATCTCGCCGTTGCGCCGCAGTTTATTTTGCGCTGGACTGCTTATGTAAGCTGCATCGCAGCCACTGATAACTGCAACAGGCTGATTTTCACCACTTTCACTGCGAAAACCCTTGCCTGACTTGATAGGCTTCACATGGCCGCTTGTACCGATGTCCGTGACCGGGCAAGCTTTGACTGATGTTTTCTCGCCGTTCATCTTTACTGTCATTTGTTTTAATTCTCCGTTAGTGCTAGCTTCCCCTTCGCTAAGGCCTTCTCGACGTTTCTGAGAGGTAGCCTTTTTGTTTTCTTGTTCTGCTGACTCGAGATAAACCTTATCGGCCGCGTTCACGGTTCCGACACGACATCCTTTTCCGGATAAACTCCCCCCGAGAGAAACTTCATCGTGACCGTTTAATCTTTCCGAATTGATCTTTAATTTCGTCTCCTGAGGGATACGAGCTCTGCTTGAGAATTCCTCTTTCCTTTCTCCCGAAATCGGCGTTTTCTGGAGCTCAGAGCTTGACGTTTTGGCTTGTTTTTCGAAGGAACTTCTCGCCTCATTGGCGTTGAGTGTTGTCATTTTCTGGTCTGAAAGAGGCCTTCCTGTTTGGGTGCTCTGCACTAACGGAGGAGCAACCAGGCTTGATAAACTCAACTCCGCGCCAATAGCTTGTTGCGGAGAATTTGAACTCGCTACCGGATTTTCATCTGCCGTCCCATTGAGCTCAAGCTCGTTGCTTGTAGCATCATCACCACCAAAGCTCGAATCACTGCTTTCACTTTCATGGCTAATACGGCAATCTTCATCCTCCATGCCATCCCAGTCTAACGAATTCGATTCGCTTCTCATGTGAAAATTTGGACCCTAAAATTATAAACAAATAAGAAAAACATAAATGAGATTGTTGCACATGACAATGACAGTGCAAATCTAGCTATACCGGGCGCTGACGTTAAATTATAATTTTTTTTTTGGCGCGCGGGTTCCTCGACGTCTAAGTTATTTAAATTGCAATATTCCTACATACAAAACATCAAAACACAAACCGTATCGAGTCTGGGCTTTTTGGAAGATGTTGCAATTCCTCTTTGCCACCTTGATCGCTTCCCTCTTCGTCTTCGGCTGAAATGTGAAACGATAGAGGCAATAACTGACTGCCACGTTCAGAGCGAAATTTTAAACAGTATATAACGCTGAAATTACGACATTAGTATTAACACTTGACTTTACCTGTTTTCGTACGCGAGAAGCAGCCGAGCGTCAAGTATATTATCGGCTGGTTCCCATGTGTTGTGTCTGTATAAATCGACAAAAAATTATCGTCAGTTCGTCGCCGTAAAATAATTTTATTGTCGATGTAAAATTGTACTTACTTCGCCGACCAACCTTTCCATTTCACCAAGTACTCGATCTTACCCTGTCAAAAAATACGGAGAGAAAATTCACATTTAGAGAAGCATTTCTGGCACGAATCAACACGAAGATGATAGGGTTTCGAACGTATAATTTCTTACTTTTCGAGTTCGCTTTTTGAGAATACATTCGGCGGCGAAAATGCCATCAACTGGCGGTGGATTGTCGTTATTTTGCAGCGCGGCTGATTCTGCCATCTCTCCACATACGTCCATCGTCTCGGCTGGAAATTCAATATTTACTTGGCCCGAGGGAATTCGAATTTCATTCATTGTCCATCCCGTAATATTAACCAAAACAATAACGCATTACGTCATGCCGAGGGACCTATAAGCCAGCTTTCTGTCTCGCTTTATCACTTCCTTGGAGTAATTGTTCGTAATTGGCCTTTTGCACCTCTTTCAAAGGCATTCAATTAAAACAGGCACATTAAAGCGCGATATTTTTGGCAATGAAGAATTGAAGAAGACCAGTTGAAGATTGTCTACAAAGACTCGCCAACGCTGTTTCAGCGTGAGGACCATCTGACGTCACGATACACGTTCAAACTTGACAAACACATTGAAAAGCCTGCTAAAAGCGTGGTATGAGGGCAGTGTAAAAACCGATGACATTCCAAAATATAGCATAGAAATAAGCTGACTCTGACATTTCTTTCTTACCCGTTATAACCGGTTGTTGTTATGAACATGTTTTGACAGTTTTACTTTCGACCGCCGACTTTGTTTTCAATTTTTCGTGGAAAAGATAAAAGTTCATAGAAAAAAATAACCCATTCAGATGTCATGATGTTATTATTGCTCTAAAACCTGATGAAATGTCGATCGGAAGATTCACTTTGTCCAGAAACCTGGTATTTTTCTGACGTATATTTTCAAAATTAACCACGTTTGTTTGGCGTGCGAGCGAATCACATAAACAGAACTTCCTTAGTTTCACCTCGTTTAGGAAAAAAATCATTAACTCAAAAGTTTAACTATCGGTTTTCTTGTTTTGGATGTCACAAAGGCAGGCTATTTATAAAAAACAATCAGCAAAGATGACAAATCTGGAACTCCACAAATTTACGCAGTGTATGCTGAAAAACTTTGTCTCGACAGGCGCGTTTTTATTGAATCAATTCCTCGATTCTCGTCAGAGAAATTTGCTGAGTTATTTTTAACTCCTGAAGACAATATAATGCAAATATCAAAGACAGGAAACATTTGGAAGGAAAGCTGTAAATGGAGATATTTATCGGAAGACAAGCAACTAAAAATGGGCACTTCGACTATATGCTTCAGTATTTAATTTTTACGTCCGTGTCACACACAAGTCATTCGGAGACATGAAACAGTTCGTTAACCTGATAAACCGTTGTCTAACAAAAGTGTTTTTTTTGAATTTCCAATATTGAAAAAAAAATTTATAATAGCACGTTGGTCTTTTGCCGGGCTTGCTTGAAAGGTTTTCAATGGCTAATAACAACTTGGGTTGGTTTCCAATACTGTTAAAAACGCTGTTTAGAACTGTCATGCGTTGATGCATAGGAACCGAAAACTTGACCTTCAGGTGTAATTAAGTTCCTAACATAGATTTACATTACTCCCGAAAAACGTTCCAGCTGTCATTCCCTGTAGACCAGGAACACTTCAAGCGAATAGAAATAGCCACTCAGTTACTATTTGCAAATCATTACGTGCTCTTTCGAAGATGGTCTGAAACTGTGCGCGTAAATGTGAGCTGAGCTGTCGCGAGTGGGCAAAGATAGAATTTTTAACACGTTCCAATCGCGGGGAAGCCCTTCAGCAGCTAATGGAAATGTGTTTTCAATTATTTAACCGCGTGTAAATCAAAAGTATTATTTCTAGTTCGGCTGTTCGATATTCAAGTCACGGTGTCTGGGCAATTCAAATATACCTTTCTTAAGGTGTAAATTTTAACTTAAAAATTGCAACTGACACTAAGGAATTTTATGGGTGTCAAATACAATTTAAAACACCGGTAGCAAAGCATTAGTGAAACAAAAATAAACTGCTACTTTAATTAAACTCTATTTCAGAACCGTTTTCTTTGATTTTTTTCTCACAGGTGACAATGTCAGCATTGCCGTCAAATGTCGAATCAGTTTGCGATGGATTTGGCCGAATTCTAACTGTGCCAGTAAAGAAATTTAAATAATTTGCTACATTGCCTTCGTCTAAATCATGGATTGAAAGGATTATTTTGGTAGAGTCGAATAAGCAAAAGAAAAAAAAATATCTGCGCTTGATTACCAGTACTTCACTTTAAGGAGCGGAAAAAGGAACATATAAATACAAAGCCTGTTCAGTGGACCACCAAAGGACCCACGCGTGAACTAAAAATGCATACGCGAGGCCGGAAAACAGAAAAAAAGGAGTATAAACATATGAATATACGTTCACCCACACTTGTTTCAGTTTACCTATCGAATATTTAACTGAAAGGAAAATCCTATAAGCTGTTATTCTACTGACGAAAACGAAGAGGCCAATATTTTTGTACCAGCTATTTTTGACTAACCTTTCCGGCCTTCTGCCTACTCCAAAAAATCATTCAAGTAAATTAACTCACCCGTTTATTGTGGCTTTTTCGCATCCGTCTATTTCTACTCAAATAAATCAGTCTTTTTATAGGACTTGACCTCAAATTTTCCTTTGACTGGCATTATTATTTTCAATATCCATTTTCCACGATTTCCCTTCCGAAAAACGCTATTACCTAGAAGGTCTTTCAGTTTTCCCGAGACGACATCATTACATGCAGTCTGGTACAAGTAACCTAATCCGCTTTTCACGACTTCCGTATTTATATTTTGTCCGCAAAAATTTCTGTCCATTCCCACCAAAAGTGTTTATAGAACCTTTCCATGCTCTTTTTTATTCTTCCTGGAAGAGAGGCCATAAATGAAAACAAATTTAGTCCTGCGAAACAATGAAATTAACTTAAAGATGGAGGAATAAACAGAATTACAAATCATCTTGTGTAAAAACATTTTCTGGTTCTTGTTAGAATTTTCCTGGAGGTTTCGGCTTCCAGTCCAAAGCCTTTAAAAACTGGAAGCCCCAAGTTCTACTACTTTTAAAATTAAAAAAAAAAATTAGCCAGAGAATGCTTTTACACAGGATAATGTGTATATACCATCCATGTTGGAGAAATTGTGGAAACAACAAATCCCTCGGAGGCTTGCAAAAAATCAACAGAGCAGATGTTTATATTTTACGCACAGTGGCGAATACATTACTTGCATCATAGCTTTAACAGTGACACAGAATTGTTGTTAATTTCACTGTCAGCAAACTTTAATTTATTTGAGAAGTTTGTAGAGCGAGTTGCTTGAATGAAGTTCAATAATTTAGCATAAAAACGAACAAACGCTCGAGTAAAAGGTATTTAAATGCCGAACATGGCGTCGGAGAAGAAGCAGATTGTTGCTGACAGAGCCTCTAGTAGCATTTTGGATCATCTGTCTGTTGCGGGATTATTATAAGTTTATAGTTTTTTGTCGGTAGTTTGACACATGATTTATCAGTCAAAACGAAAGGTTTACGCCATGCATGCATGGTCAATTTGCAAATAAGATAAAGTAGTGTTATCATTGAGCGCTCACCCTTATCTAGACTAACACCAGCTAATTCGTTTGTTTGTTTGGATCGTTACTTGCAACTCAGAGCTGATGCTTTGTATCGCTAGCTCGTAAATTAAGAAACTCTCTGGTTACAAACTAGTTGAGGATGAACCGCAATTAGTTTCGAGACGTTGGAGTAGAAAGGAAGCGTCGCTTAATCAGTAGATGTTGTCATTATGGATTAAAATTAATTCAGGAACAAACGCCTACTTTCATTAGAGGACACAGAAAATGGAGGAGCTGTTATAATTGCGTTGGTGGAAAGGAAATTTGCACTCGGTTTGAATCGTTTGTGCGACTTTCGCGTGGGTTTCAACATGCTATGTTGATATGTTTCAAACTTTGAGCTCTTCCTCAGATTGAAGAGAAACAAAAAAAACAACGTGCTAAAAAAGTTAGATTCTAAAGTTTTAACAGTGTCGATTGAATAATATTTAGACCTCCTGGGCTAGGATGCTCGAAGCCCAATTAAGCTCACCCAGGGTCAGCGAGAATTTTGGTGTCAATTTTGCAACTTTTCGGTGAGCTTTTCTGATTATATTTTTTGTCCTTCAGTTTTGAATTTGAATAGTCTGAAACTACATAAAACATAAGCAGTGAAAAACATTTTTATTCAAGAAGAATTAATATTTCGATTAACTTTAGTCCTGGGTTAGCCGAGTTAACCGGTCCCGTGTGTCTCTGGGTTTACGGTGGTAAATTCAGATAACAGAAACAGAAGCTCTAGTTGAGAGTATGAGTAACCTTGCCAACTCCTCAGTAAAACAATAAATTAAATCTCGATTTAAAGCCTAGGGAAAGAGCTAGTTTAGCTTAGAACTCGATCTTTAGCACGGTCGTTTTATTATTTTTGCGAGGTTGTCGCCGGTGCGATCGCCAAGTTTTAAACCCGCGAAAATTGCTGTAACCGGAAAACAAAAAGACATAAAACGGTTAACAGTTTGCCATCAATACAAGTTAAGAGATAAATGTTATCTCTCAGTTATAAACCCAAGTTTTGTGAGCTGTTCTAGTAGTATGTTAGGGTTTATAGAGGGGAAGTTGTATCATCGTGTGTTTTTCCTGATCCAGCAAATTTTTTACAATCACTTCATTTAAATTGCGTACTTTTTCCAAAAACAAATAGATAGGTGTGCACTTCAAATAAAAATAGATTGAAATGCATTGTGTTTTAGACAGCCATTGCTAATTTTGGGACAAGTCACTCACGAATGACAATTTTGATTGATTTTCTGAGACTGGAGCATATCAGTACAAATGAAATAAAAAGCCATTTGTTGTGATGATTTTGCGTGGGTTTGAACCAACTGTTTTTTTTTTAAATTTGGTTTCTGCTATAATGTATAACCACAACAGTGCTTGATAGTTTTCCAGTTATTTCCAACAGGAGTGAATTAACACCGTTTCTCGCATTTACGTATCGACTTACTTTTGCAGCTCAGAAATAGCTTTTTAAATATTTAGTTTTAAGGTTTACGTAAGCCTGTAATTACACTAACAATGAACGGTTTATTCGAAATGACAAAATGAATTAAAAGCCAGCTAAAGACTCCAAAGCTTTTAGCGAACAGCTGAAGGGTAATCGAAGTTAATTAATTCCAAGCACGTCCATCTCCAGCACCTGACATCAGTACGGTTCCTAATGATCATATATACACAAAATGTTTTCAAAACTCATTTTGAAATCCATGGCCAGTTTTCCACAAGAGCCATTTTCCGTAGCTCTCGTTAACGAGAAATTGTCTGTACTTACAACTGAGTAATTTCATTCTTGATTTCTGATGAAAAGTCTTTTAGAGACAAAGATTTTGAGTTAGTAGTGTAATTTCCGTTGTCCATTTTTATCGTATATTTCACAGAAACAATTTTAACATGAAGAAATTGACGACGTTTAAAAAGTTGTTCATTTCCCTGTTAATTTCTCAATAAATTCATAGAATTTTAATTTATTTGTTTATTTAGTCATTTATTTGTTTATAACCACGATATTAAGATGTCCTACATCTTGTTTGCAACCCCGGGTTTGCAACAGAGCACCAGTTCTTGATGTCTGGTTAAGCTTTGATTCTTGCGTTTTCCTCTGAATGCAGGTGATAGGACCCATATAGATATTCTCTTAACTACTGCTGTAGAAATTGTATGAAGACCAGTATAGAGAATTCGAATGTATCCATCATTAACCATAAGAACTCGTTGCCTCGCTTTCCGCCTTCGTCTTGTTATTTCCAAATTGTTTTTGAGTGAAATGAAGTTTTCGCTTCTCTGAAGAACAGGAAGGTTTTTCGACGTCTATCTCCCTTTTCTATGACTGTTATTGATTTCATGCAAACCGAGGCACTTGCCTCAGTCATTTTCGCTTTTGTTGTTTATAGTCATTATAAACACCCTAAATAGCTAGGGAGAGAATTTAACCATGGGCATAGCTTCATTCATAATGTTTTTCATGGACATTGCCTCAGTCATTTTTTTGTTTTCTGGCTTCGGTCCTGGGATGGAAACTTTCTCCATCATCAGTGGCTTCATAAAGAAGCCATAAGAATCTCCAACCATTTGCAAGTTTGCACTTTTGCAGATATAGAAACGTGATGGGACAAAACACCGCAAATTCTAGAACCTTCTGTTTATAGAGGCATCAATCATACACTGAGACGTTTGAGAGCAGTTGTCCTCGCTAAATAAATCCAGATTACTGTTTTTCAAGTTGACGGCGGATCATTTGATATTGTCCTTACAGACGGAGCGACTGCCAATTATCAAATATTTGGCACTCACTCACAACTGTCATTCATTAGGGAATCAACTCATGGATGTTCGCTCACGAACACATCGGAGATTTGTTGTTGAGGGTTTTCTTTTAACTGCAGCAAATATGAAACTATACGAAGAACACATTTTAAGGGTTGTAGCGTTTTTCGACACTGTACATGTTATATGTTACAAAAGCACTCTTGCGTGCCCAGTTGAACGAATGACAACGATTTATGCAGACAGGAAATTACCAGCCGTCAACCTTTTAGTACACATATTTTTTTAAGCCCAAAACTACGGGTATGTTCAAACATGACTCAACAAAAGGGTAAACATGGTAAATTAGTTTAACTGGTGGGAACTTGCAAAGTGTTGTAATTAAAATTTAAGATAAAATTACATCCCTCGCTTGCCTTTGACAAGTTGAGAGGCGCTGTCAACATTCGCGTGACTTCGAGAGCACAAAGCTGCACACAGAGATCATGGGAAAGTCTTGAGTTTGCAGAGCAGTCTCGAAGTCGGCCCTTTAATTAATTGCGGCCTTTTTTTCCCAAAAAATGGCCGGGCGATGAGTTTCCATCCGCCATCCTCGCTTCTTAATTGTAAAGATTTTGTGCATATCCTGTTGACCGTCGATGGAGAATTTGGCTCCTTGTGGGGAATGTGCGGGTATACTTTTTTTTCTGTCTGTTGGATACATTAAGTAACAATTTGTTTTTAATTTCATGCATTTGCGTCCTTGACAGTTTGTGTTGACAAACCCTGTTTCGTGAAAAAAAACCATTTTCCAAGGCTACACAAGATCTGTGTCAAATGGCTACAAGCAGTAAATATACTTCATCAGGCTCGGTGTAAATCATACACAATAAAAATATGATTCTTATTTCTTAAATAGAAGACCTGTGTGTAATTTTCGGCAAATAAAATCACTCATTTACTGGCCTTTTTTGCGAAGAGTGTCTTTAAAAACCCTTGAGGGCAGGCTTAAGAGGAATAAGTTCTCTAGACCGCAGACTTCACTGCTATACGTTCCCGCCCAGCAAACTTCATTGCATCTTCGATTTCTCGTCAGATCTAGCTGCATATTCATCAGTATAGCGAGAAGAGGCTATATCTGCTAGAGAGCCCAAACAAATTCGCCAGCAGTTGCCAGGAAGGTCTTCAAAGACCTTCGGGACAAGAAACGCGCATTGTATTTGATTTAGTGTCTAATCATACTTTAAAACAAAATCACAGATGTTTCATTAGCCTTTTGAAGTAAAAGTGGATATTTTCGACGCAATATCTGTTCCGAAGGCTTGAATGATAATCTCCTCACACTGATTCGGATCAAACGACAAAAACCAACAAGTTTTTTTGCCACCTCGAACTTTTATAATTTGCAAAACAAAAATCGGACAATAGGGGCACCAAAAAGGATCTTCCACGCCTTTGGGAGAGGAGCTTTTGAGTTGTGGTGAGAACACCCTTTAATTCCCCCAGATACTCCCTAAATATTCCCCAAACTATCCCCCTCATATTCCCGCCTCTTAAGTATTCAGGTCAAGTCATCTTATACTCTTTGCCAAAAAGACCCTTTCTTGAAATGTCCTAAATGACACTAGAAAGACCATAAAAACCAGACTCGAAGTCTTCTTTCGCTTACATTTGCTTGGTGCAATTAGAGAGCAGATGATATATTATGTTCAAAGTTATAAACTTTTAAGCTGTGTTTAATGTCATTGAAAACAAAACCAATACCGAGTTAGACCGAGTTACTCGATCAGTTTACATAACATCAATCAGTTTTTCAGAGTTTCAGTTTTATATCATCAAATGACTTGTTCATTCCATTGTGATTTTTCAGTGGCCTTTACGTCAATGCTTTGGTGAATTGAAGGAAAGACGGTATTACCGATTTTAAATACACCTAATGTGGGATAATTTGTGGTTATTAGCGGTATTAATAATTGATCATTAAAGACGGAAAATCAATTAGACGACTGAAATAAGGCAATAATGGCATTCAAAAAGACCATATGCATGTTTCTCAAACGCATTTACCGACACAAGCCTGATCTAGATCTTAATCCTCAATATTCTACCTTAAAAATTAGAAAATTGATCAAAGTGTATTTTACAAATCACAAATCCCTGGCATGTTCTCCGCTACAATGTAGTCCAAATAAAATTTTGCTCGTATCTGAGCACAAACGTGTTTTAAAGACCGACAAATTCCAACATTGTGTGGTCAGAATCACACACTCTTCTTCGGTCTTAAAAGCCGGAAAGGCCTCTAAAGCAAACTTTTTGATTCAGTGTCAAAGCCAAAGAGTTAAATTTCGACCACTTGAAGCATTTTAATCCGATTGTGATAGGAAATCCTTTTTCCTATAAACCTCTGTCATTTAAGCAGCTTATTGAGTCACCTCATCAAGGCCCATTCAATTTACAAACGAATTTAAAAATCCTTAAAACTTTAAAAGATAAATAGATCGACTTAACGTCTCAATGATTACAAATCTCGCAATGCAACTTTCTCGAAAATAGCGGAAGACGACAATTTTTCACGTAGTCTATACAGTGAGTAATAATGATTGATATTAATATGGCTAATTACTTTTAGTCTTCCGACAATGTGCTGGACAATGTGTGTGTTCAAATTCCAAAATTGAAACTATATTTATACTATTGTAAACCGATTATGTTTTTATCTCGTAGCCCTCATTAATAGTTAACAGTCAGCTAAGAAAGATTTCGTCTTCCGACAACTGCTCCGCTTTGGCTAAGAGTTTTGAAATCCGCAAATGTTTGAAAAACCACAATTTAAATGAAATTCGATAGGAGATCGAGCAATTTCAGTTTTTAGTGGACAAAAATCTTGTACCAGAATAATGTTTGGTATGTTAAAATCCTTTTTTGCATTATCTAAAATAAAGCTAAAGATATAAATAATTGCCTGAAAGAACACCATAAACAATTTCCCATAGGAACTCGAGAAAATAAATTTCAAAGTTCAGAGAAATTGTGCAAACACATGCAGGTAAAGTTTCTTCATCAGTTTCATTTCAACAGCACTTTCAAGTGTTTCATACGAACTTCAAAATTCGTTTTCGACATTTGGTGTTGTTAGAATTGATTTCTCTTGAGAAGATATTTAAAACAGCCCCACAGAAGTTTGCAATGTAATGCAAATAATCTTGGTATAAAGTTTTTGTCCACTTGTTACTTAAACTTCAGTGGATTCCCTCTTAACATCCTTGCCCTTTTTCGAATAATTTTCATATACGCGTTTTTGTTGATCGTCGTTTCCTTTGACGAATTAAGGGTTCACGTTTGAAGCGTCATTTTCACAAACTCGCTGAAGGGCAGGTTAATTTACCTTTAGCAAGTTCAAACCAACGTTTCAGTTTAGAAAGTAATTTTGTATCGATTTGCAAGTTCAAAATGTCCCGTGACTTGCAACGCAAGCGTAGGAAGAAGCTTATGCACTGGTGGGGACGGCTGCAACATAAGTGTAGGCCTTCCTACTTATGGATAAAGTGCTCGCTGATTGGCTGAAAGTCTTTCGCTTAAGCCCGGTCTTCACTAGCGACGCAAGCATAAACATAAAAGAAGCTTATGCGCTCACGGTGAGCACGGTCGTGACATAGGCATAAGCATAAGAACATCAAAACCTTGCGTTCTTCTTATGCTTATGCTTATGTCGCTGTTATGTCCAGTGAGGACACGTTGGTATAAGCATGAGCGTAAGACTTTCAGCCAATCAGCGAGCACTTTATACTTCTGTCAACCGTGTCCCCAGTGAATATAAGCATAAGCATATACTAACGTCGCTGCTGTCCTCAACTTATTCTTATGCTTGCATCGCAAAGGAGGATGGCATCACCAGCAGTAAAATCTGGCAGTTGCATTCATCAAAACAAATATCCCTGCAGTCCAAGATGATGAATATAACTGCCATGATTCCCTGCAGGCATACCTCATAATGGAATCTCTTGCGAGATGTTCTTTTATTTTTTTTGTCTTTTTTGCCCACCCATTATACTCTTCTAGGTGTTCAGTTAGTTGAGGCGCAGTGCGAAACATTGCGCACAAAAAAGAGCTAAAAATTAGGGGGAAAGCTCGGCGTGGGAATGCGAGGTCGCTCCTCGCACCAAGCCTTAATTCGATCCGCTGTCATTTCGCGCTGCGCCCCGCCCCAACCAATAAGAGGCTAGCCTCCTATGAACTATATATTAGCCTGCGTGAAAAAAAGAATTCGGCGAACTAAGCGAACGAAGAGCCCTGATCGCTTTGTTCTCCGAATTCTTTAGTTTCGTGCTCGTTAGAAAACTAAACATATTAGGTCCGAGCAGGAGTAGGGAGTAGCAGGTAACTGGGAATTTAGTAAGCTCAACAGATACCGCATTGTTGACGGAGCATCCCGTCCCTTGGAAGAAAAGACTTAACTGCCCAGAGATTTCAGGAAATTAATCAAAACGAGCAGGCAGCAGTCACGTATTTGATTTTAAAATATGCTGGAACCTTAGCATTAGGCGAAGCGATGGGGTACATTCAATGAGCGCCATCGGCCACGGATTGATAATTTATATACAGTAATTAGAATTGCTGTGTGCGCCATCATTAGTAGTATAACAAAACTATTGACTGGTACAATAGTGATTAGCTATTAATTTTCTATAATTTGTCGGCATTTTATTACTTGGAATGCTGCGAAAAACGCTTACAAGCCATTAATTCGCCTTCGGCTCTTCTTGTTTCTCCCAATATCCCGCGAGCGATCCCTAGGGTGGCCGAGTTGGATCCCTAATTAGAAAGCCCGCTTTTCTAATCTGGCTACAGCTCCCTGCGTTGTGCATTGCGACGAGGCTACTGTGCTCTTAATACAAATTATTACCTGTGAAGTTCAGGAAAAATTCACATAAAAATATTGCACAAAAAACCGTCGTTGGACTTTGTCTCTTGGGCCTAAAGAAACCGCAGTCAAGCGGATCCCTGGGATTGTACTCCCTCGTCTTGTTTTCAGTTGACATGCCCTGGGAGCAAGAAAGTATCCCAAGGGTAACTATATTGTTTTTGTTTCGTGTTGTTAGTGAACAACTTGTTTTGACTAGTTTGTTTGAGGGCGTGACTTCTTGTTTTCAAAAATGTGTACATCTTAGAAGTTCATTTTTGACAAAATATATATATATATATATATATCTGATGAGTGGGCAACCACGAAACAGGCTTGTAGGGATGAACTTGTAGTTTATTTGTGTTTTTCCTCCCACATTGTATATATAT
>Ga0126338_10001210_pt1 | contig 16365 bp, 12 predicted proteins | sample OrbCmetagenome_2_FD_92529 | JGI IMG/M metagenome (GOLD analysis project Ga0126338, IMG submission 92529) | Coral microbial communities from Petempiche,Puerto Morelos, Mexico - Orbicella C C metagenome | ecosystem: Host-associated > Invertebrates > Cnidaria > Coral | place: Petempiche,Puerto... | reverse complement strand
TTTGCAGTGTCACGCCATCAGAAATAAAAATCATAACCATTCAATGAATTAAGTCAAGAAGCTGGGATATGAAAGATGATTGATATATAAACAACCTCGCCAAGATTTAGGTCTGTGCGGTTTATCCATTCTCCCGTTATTTGGAGGAGTGTTTCACTCAAAGTTATAGAGCTTTGTATGGAGTCGCCATGTTTGTGCCCCTGGGAGGGACACAAACATGGCGGCCGTAAAGTGACAGAAACATCTGTCATCGAGTTTTGCCATTGAAACGAAAAGTTATTACTCTAGAGCTCCGAAACATTGAAATTAACACTTTTTATAGAGCACCAACTGTTTAGTTAGCAAAAACTTGAGCAATAACTCATCTTTTGACCTACTCGAGAGCCTTATCGGGCCGCCACTTTTATGTCACACAAAGCATAAACTTGGACATTCAGACATGCTCTATTACATAATGAAGAACCCTGTCGAGCTTAAACGTAGAAAAACATCAAGTTATTTAAGGGTCTTACATCTGATGAAACTAAAACTTCAGAGGGATTGGTAATTTCTTATTTTGGAAAATGATGACGTCACATGAAAGCGGGAATACTGAAAGAAGGAATTTCAAGAAATGTTGACAACTTCTGTCTCGACGCAACTAACATGAACTCAGTTTTTGTTAAATTCCGTTTTTTGGCTGATAGCCATTTATATACCCGGTTTACGAGAATGCTTCGAAAATTGTTCTAAATGTACACGTAGGAAATAATTTAAATAAATGAGGCTTACCTGGTGTTTGACTTGCGTTATTCTGATGACTTCTTGTTCCCGGAAATGTTTAGGACCAGCTAGCGACATTAAGATAACGCAAGACAAACATAAACCTCCCCCCTGATTGCCCGTTGTAAATTTGGCGGATTTTTGAACAACCGTCGAGTTGATAACATTTCTAAGAGCATGAACGTTTGAAAACTGGCGGGCGTCGTTTGGGTCCGTTTGGTGGTCGGCACGGATAGACTCTCTGATTCTTGGCACGAAAATAAAAGACACTGTGTTTTGCGTTCTTCCGTCATTCATTTCACCGAGCGCATGGGAATAAAAGCTTTAAGTGGAGTAGGAGCGACAGTATAATTCAAATTCACCCGCTTAATTTGCGTGATGTTTAGAGGGACCCAAAGAGCAGGCAAGAAACATTCTGTTGGTAGCCTACAAACGTAAAATGTTCTCAGTGCGAGCATTTAAAAGATCGTCCGTACCTAAAAGTAATATTATACAAAGGGTCATTTCAAACAGATTTCAATTTGGTAGGCTCCTTGCGCCTTAGCAGACAAGCGTAAAATAATCCACGGAAACTTCGGCTGACTGACGGTACACAAGATAATAATTTCATGATAGCTGTGTGATCGACAAATTTTCTACGCCGCAGTAGTATATAAAATTTTTTGCCTCTTCTTTTCTATATTTTTATGACCTACCTTTCACGATGTCCTTTATGCTAAGCTCTTGTGGCTGAAGAGCGGAAGCCATGGCCAGCAATAAAATCAAAATGAATAGACTTCTCAGCATCTTGAACTGGAGTGAGCTTGAAATTTCAAGGTTTTTTTCTTGCGTTTCCAGGTATGGTGGGTATACAACGCTTTCAAAGTTCTCTCGATGTCGACTCGATGAAAGGCGATGGAGAGTATTGGAATAAATTTTATTCCAGGATTTATATTTTTATGCCAGCGAAAAGCGCGGTTCACATCAGAGCAACCAATGAAAGTGCGTAATTACTATTTCAGCCAATCACAAGTATCCGATATCAAGTTTACAGCAACGGTGTTGTACGTTTCTTCCGGGTTTGATAAATTATGAACAGCAATACCGCGCCCGCAAATTAACGGTTAAGTGCGCAATGTAGTTACTGTATATGGTTGCGGGATCAGAAAGTGTCATTGGAAAGTTAGCTTCTTGAATTTTCATATCAGGAAAACGATGAGAAGAAAAGAGTCACTGAAAAAGTCAGGCATGATTACAACCACGCGGCCGCGATTATTTCGACACAGGCTGTTTTATGCAATATTGTAGATAGAGGCGGTTGATACTCGTTTTCAGCGCTCTATACCTAATGCGTCCTGATGCATAAATTACTTCAAGATGAAGTGATGACCCTGTCTTCTTACTCAAATTACAGGTTATATGAGCGCTCAAAATTAGCTTCTTTATAGGTCAAGTGAGGTAAATTCCGTTTCATCTTAAAGTGGTTGCAAATAGCTTTCAAATTAAGTCGGCAGCGATTGATACCAGTTTCGCTGGCACGCAATGAATACTTCGTTTTACAAACTAACTTGTAGTATGTAACTTCCAGAGCAGAAGGATTATTGAAACTATTCACGAGAATCACAGCGTTCAGTTGGCGAGTGCTAAGAATAGGTTTAATGAGAAGTTTGTCCTGTTCTTTAAAAATACTCTATTCAAATTTGTTCAATTCTTTGTCACAGTTTATTATTGGACAGTCTGTCATTGGACACCTTATTGTTTTTGGACGGTACGTGACATTATACGCGCGATGGGCAGTTAACTGTCGCACTTGAAAGATATATTTTCTTTGCGGTTCACTGAGAGCGTTTAAAAAAAAAATATTCGATCCGTTTTTTCGTGAACTGTCAAAATTCAAACCAATGTACCGTTATTTTCTCTATTTATTAATACTTGTTTTGGCGATTAATTGGTAAAAGGCCTTCGTATCGTCCTAATTATTTTGTTTGTAATCATACTCGTAATCAAGTAACTCATACAGTCGCCTCGACCGCAGCAATGGCGGTCACATTTCTTGTCGATTAAAGAGCGAAGTTTCTCGTTCTTGACTTCGACAGAATTCTGTGTTCATCAACAATGATCAAATGAACCTTTTCTAGGACTGCATCCAGACCAGTTATTTTTCAAGTATTGAATTCAGGTGATTATTTCATCGAAAATCACGCTTTATTGAAAACGTTTATTTAAGCTAAATTTAGCACATCTGCTTGACAGTAATTAAATTGAGCCCGATCAAATGGTCGTGTTTCGCCAAGTAGGGATCAGTATATATTGCAGTGGGAGCCCTGGGTTCGACATTAACATCAATATTGTGGAAAATTGTTGCTTAGAACTTAAGTTTGATAGTTAAACCTTAAGAAAAGTCTGGTGGGCCAAGGTAGGCCCCGCTGTTTTAACGGTCAAAATCATCGGACTTGAAGTTGGTTCTTTTTCATGATTTTTCGTACCTTTTCCATTTAGCAGCATTTTACCTAGGAGTCGATGGCGTAATTCCTACCGATGTGTTACAATGGAACCGGCCGTTAACACGGTTACCAATGGCCACAAAAATTTGGCCGTGTTAACGGCGTAGGGTCAGATTTCATAACCGATCTAAATTATATTGAGTGATGTCTTAACAGATATGTCACATTTAAAAAGATTCAAACTTGAATCACTACATGAGAATATTAACAATGGAATCAGGAGAGATGAACATAACTGGTTTGACTGGCTGCAGAAACAGGGTAAAATTACAAAGGATTATACAGGTTGGGATTTCAGAATGTGCCGTTGGTCGTATTCATGGAGTGGCTGCATTAACGGGGTTTGATTATAAGTAAATGTATGGGCACTTCGCTGGGACGAAAAAACGAGGTGACCGTAACTGGGTTCCGCTGTATCACTAAAATGTATAATTTGTGGCTCAGATTTGTTCTTTTTATATTGTAATGTTTCCTTGTTCAATTTATTTTCATAGTTTGTATATCTTCCATTTGTTTGGTCGATATTCAACATGCCTACAGACACTCCAACAAGAAACACACCAAACAAGCCACGATTTAACAAATTGATGCCAGTTTTTTATGCGTCTGCCCTCTTATTGATGATATATTGCGTCATAACATTGTCAAAGTGGCTGTGGAACCATGAGCCGCGGGGCGAGTGGTTCAGCAGTAAATTTTGACAACGTTATGACGAAATTTATCATCAATATGAGGACAGGCGCATAAAAAAAACTGACGTCAATTTGTTTTTTACAATAACAAGACCCCAAAATGGCCAAATGCCGAGAATAAATGAGGGAAGAGACGCTGTAAACTTGCCGTAAACAAAGATAAGTGAGTTTTATTCAAAATGACGCCAACATTGTCAATATCTTTTCCCGCTTTTTGATTGGCTACTTAAAAAAGTCCATAAAATCTCATTGGCTAAAAAGTTAACAGTTTGACAGCTGAAAGTTGAACTTGAAAGCTTGCATAAATTAAAATTTTATCCGGCTGTACTCTTATTGATGATAAAAATAAGCCAATCCGGGGCACGATAAATTAGACAGTTATTGTAAAAAAACTGCTTCTCTTTGAACTCCCACATTTTTCGTAATTGTTTGGTTTCCACTTGAAGTTAGTAGTAGTGGGAGAATATTTAAACAATAGCCTCCATATTTGGCGAGAAAAAAATGCTCGGATATTTGTTCGCGGACATTATCTGTTCCGAAAGGCGTTTTGTGAGCTTTTTCCTCCAAAACTGTCCATTCCCCTGATGTTTGCCTCCATCCAGTGCCAAACAACTCCGCTAGTCGAAAATTTTGGCTCAAAAACACGCGAACGACGACACGTTCTCGGCACGCATGCTTTACCCATAATGCGCGAGTGCTGGAGAGATGTCAAATCGAGGCTAGCCCGACCCAGACCTCCAGCCCTCCAGCAAAGCAGGCATGAGCTTTGATATTTTCGAGCAATTCTTATCAAAGTTCTCTCATAATTTCACTATTTACTTCACTTTGGGGCCTCGCTGGGCCCAGAAAGGAATGAATGCTGCCAACAACGAAGGATGCTGACCTGTCTCAGGGGTCAAACGTGCACGAAAGAGAAACAAACGTGGCGGAAAACGGTGTTCCAAGGAAAAAACGACGATTGAGTAACAACGTCAAGAACGGAACGTGTAAGACATCTCCCGATCCTCTGCAGAGTGAGTTGAATTTTCATCCTCACAAGAAACAAAAGACAGTGCTTCCTGCGGAAGGCGTCGAAAACGCGGATTCCTCGATGGCCGAGCCGCAAAGAAAGGCAAATTTCTCTGCCTACGGAAATCATTTTCATGAGCGCTCTCCTCTGGCGAATAATTCTGCCAAGCCGGGCCAGGCTAAGAAGCTCGTTATAAAAAACTTTAAAGGTAAGAGTGAAGTTTTTCTTTGATTAAAGAGAGAAGAGTCCGTAAAGATCGTCATGCCGCCAAAGAAACTATTCGCGAAAGTAATAAATGAAATTGTTTATTTCCTTCATTGTGCAGCGATGCTTCGTTTTGTGACAAAAACAACAGCAATGCTTCGACTAAAGCGGTTGTGAGATGTCCTGCAAATTTAATCACCTGTATTCTTTACTTACTTGTTGCTTTTATAACGTTCTGTTAGATTAATGCGACTCGCAGTACCAATTTCCAGAGAAAGACCATTTTGTATTCATCATAAACATGAAACGATGAAACGAACCGTTCGCAGTTTACCTCTGTTTATTCCAAATTTGATTAGAATAGATCAGCTCGATTCCGTTCCCATTCCACTAGCTTAACCAGATACAAGCAAACAAGTGATTGCAATTTTGTTGAAATCATCCGAACTGTTTTCACGGGGTGTTCTGTACAAGTTTCATCCAAAAAGGGCTGTGTGTACATCGCAGACCCAGATGCATTAACGTAAACAAGATCTGTCTGAATTTAATATTGTGATTTCTTGACTTAACAATCACAGAAATTATTTCACCTCAGTGACCATACAGTCCACAATAGTGTACAATGCAAAAGAAAATGCATTGTTCTCTGTCCTGGCTTCCCGTTGATCTAGTTCATATTCAATATTATGATGTCCATGTAGTTATGTACTGTATCTTGTATATCTAAATGTCAATATGTAATTAATAATGGTAATAGGACTGAGTGGAGTCCAATTCAGTCTGTAATCATATGAGTGAGTAACAAAATCAGACGACCGCGAACCAGGAGTCCGATTTGTTAATCAAGAGTATGATTACAGACTGAATTGGACGCCACTCAATCCTATTACCATTATTAATTACATATTGACATTTAGATATACCAATTCATCAAAACTATGACAAAGTTCTAGAAATGAACAAACCATCAATTGAGCGCTGAATGATTAAACGTCATTATGAATGCTGAAAAACACAGCAGTTTACTCAACAATGGCACATACTGTCCAATTACACAGGCATGACATGTATGCTGTCCTATTACAATGTCCAATTACACTGTACAAGCATGACGCGTACACTGTCCAATTAATGCTCAAATCGGGCTGCTGATAGCCAATCACGTTCGAGAATTTTGATATAGTTTTGATTAATTAAGAAATAGAAAAGAATATCTTTTGATTAACGATTTCTAATTACTTTTTTACATATTAAAATCAGTTAACATTAAGCGTCAACCCACCCACACACAACCGCTCTCATGTGGCTTTGATACACCTGTAGCTCAGTTGGGAGAGCATTGTACTGGTATCGCAAAGGTTGTGTGTTTGAATCCCAATCAAAGCCCGAAAATTTTTTCAGGTCTTTTTGCCAGTAGTGTTATGGCTGCATTCGCATCTATCATCATGTCTACATTAAAATCATTGTTAACTTAAAAATTAAGCAAAATCAGTTGGGAATTGAATTGTTGTTTGAAACTTGCTTTGTTTGCTGTTCATGTGATCACGAGTACATTGAAAAATTTTGATGTTTTAAAATGGCATAACAGTCAATTTCTTTTCTTTAGTGTTCTTGGGTATCAAATTATCCAGTAATATTTCTAAATCTTCTTTGAAACATCGAAGAACCAAGACCTCCAGTCACTGCACGCTAATTAACAATTATTAGATTATGAACTTGGGATTTCTGTGACGTGGTAGTTGATGAGGTTGAACAGGGGCTTCATTGAGGATTAACAATGGTCATACTGTACTATGGCGGTAAAAGTACTTCCTCTTCAATCATTAGGCTCTTTGCAGCTACAACATCACATGACCTACTTTTCATAAAATTATGGGCTATCACTTAAAGATTGCTAGAAGTGGAAAAAGCATGTCGAAAATATCAAAATGGCAAAGTTTGAGGCCCCTGGCATAAAGAATGAGATTTTGTGACGATTTGAATTGTTAAGGAAAGTACACTGCAAGAAGATTTGTACGGAAAAAGTTGTTGGAGAGCAAGGCTTTGCTCTCCAGCAACATTTTCCATACAAATCTTCTAAATTTTCCAAAAATTCAAACTGTCATATAAACTTACTGTTTATGCCAGGGCCCTCAAACTTGGCAATGTTGCTATTTTTGACATGCTCTTTTTATTTCTGGCATTCGTTAAGTTACAGCCCATAATATAATTTTTTTAGCACAAAATTCTGTTACCTGACCCTAGCTGCAAAGGGTTTATTGTAATGAGGGGGACGTGGGGCTTTGGAGTGCTGCGGTGTTGATTGTTTTTCTGATGCGGCGAATACAGTCCCACCTTGCAGTGTTGTGGTGATCTCTAACTGCGGTATGCAATGTTTGTGTTTTTCATGCTACGGTGTTTGGTGAAATGAAATTGTTTGCGGTGCAGGGGGTTTCTTGTTTGACCTTTCTCCAGCCTTTCTTTAGCATGTAAACTTCTTTAATCCGTGCAATTTACAGTTGTATAGCAAGTACATACCATTGTGTTTAAAAATCCAATCCGAAGCTGATTTTGACCTTTACAGGCATTAGCAGTATCAACACACAGGCAATTGTGTTTATTTTGTGGAAAATTGTTGAGGTGTAAAAGCATTATGTCAAGTGTCTAGAAATTTGTATCATGGGGCTAAAAATATATGTTGCAGTGACAGTGTTTTATCAACTTGGTGATGCAGTGTTTGCTAATTTTTTTGGCAGTGTACGGTGTTCAAAGCCCTCCATGTCGCCCTCTGTAAGGAAAAGTAGTTGGGGTTGAACTAGTCATTCCAAACAGATCTTAATCCGAAGTCTTTTTGTTCTTGCAGCCAAGCCACATCTACCAGAAAACTTCAAGGAGGCAACATGGCAGAAATTAAAAGAAGCTGTCCAGGCAATTCACAAAAAGACATTTGTCATTTACAGTTCTGAAGAACTTTATAAGGCTGTTGAAAACATGTGCTCACATAAAATGGCTGCAACATTGTACGACTTGCTGAAAACAGAGTGTGAATCTCATGTGAAGTCAAATCTTCAGCAGTTTGTTTGATATCCTTTGTGATTTTTATATTTGATTCTTACCACTGAAGCTTACCTCTGTTTCCATAGCACTACCCTTTAAGCCCCAGAGAAAAACCTGATTTTTCTAAAATGAAAATGATAGATCGAAAGACCACAAGTAATATACCATTAGCGTAATATATTAGGGTACGTCCTAAATCACCACAACAGACATACAAGATGTCACAAATTGAATTGAGGAGTCTACAAAGTAAAAAGAATGAAAACATTCAAAAAATAATTTTAATACCTTTAAGTTATTCCTCGTATATATTGGGTATACCCCTAAAACAATAGCTTACACCCAATTTACAGCTCTGGGTGTGCAGATTTTTATCAGATATTCACTTGACCGTAAAATTGTAAAGCGCAAAAGTTTCAAAAACTTGAGGGGTGGTTAATCAAATCTGATTCAGGAAGGGGGAATAATTTTATGCTTCCAATGTGAATATCTCTCAAAGTTCCTTTTGGAGTCCAAATTTGAAACGAATTGGCCAAATATTAAGGTTATTATAACATTTTGTGCCCTATGACAGTATCGGGCTTAAAGAGTTAAGCAACTGCATGTACATGTAGAAGTATTTCTACTCACCCCTGGATGGAATGCTTGTCCATCGAGGGTTGTAGCTAAGAAAATACATGTAGTCTCCTGCCAAGATTTTTCTCGAGCCGGTCTCCATATTTCGCAAGAAACCTGGAACAAAATTTTCAACCCCAATCTTTTGCAACGCCTTGAATGCAGGGCTACCAAGCTTCATGTTTGCACGATGGCGGACACAGTACTTGGAAAGAGAACTCACTAAACAACTGCTCAAAACAGTATTTTATAAATTTCAATTACTTTACTTGTTACAGTGGCACTGATACTCGAGGTAGTCAGGGATATGCATTTTTGCATTTCTAAACTTTTCATTTCGACGGTTTGATGTGGTTCAGATATCAAATGATTGTACGTGCATAACCTAAAAACCCAGTGATTGCCCACCAAAATCCAGCCAGCAATCACCTCTTTCTCAGATGGCGAATTTTGCTGGCAGCCGGGCCTTAGCGACAACCAGGGCTGTCCATGGTAAGGTTACTACCAGCTTTAAATTTTTCCAGAGCTGGGTAGAGTGAGCCACAATGCCCCCGGTTGGGGATTTAATGCTGATCGCTCAATCTGGATTGAGTACACTAATCATTAGGCAAATAAAATACAACTGATGACCAAACGTATTTAAACCACCGTCATAGAAAGAAAAATACTAAGTATTAAATACTTAGGATTATTTGAAGTAAACTTTTAATTAATTTAGTATCAGAATCCTTGACTATTGTGTAATGATGCCATGGACAGTGAATTATACCTGGGAAAACTTAACCACTGTTGGGAAGATCATTGCAGAGATATGGTATGTAGGCTTTACATCTGGCAGTCCATAAATGTCCTCCCATGACGGTAGATTCCCTCCCTAAAGCACAAAATAATTGCCTGTACCCCCTCCTGGCAGTGTCTTGGGTGTAAAATGTCTCACCCTCTTCCACGGTAGTACAGACCGAGTACATCAAGATCTGTACAAAAATGGCAGAGGGCCAATAGTCCCAAGTATGGCTCAAGCAAGCAAGGCTAGTATTAAGTAGTTTATTATGTGAGATTCGAAAGCAAAAAATACACAGCTTTTGACCTTTCCATGGAAACGGTCCATTCAGAAACCTTTGATTTCCTTTAAGACTGAAAAAAATTACTCCTGCTTCTGAAACACAACATGTATAATGTGTCAATCGATACAGACTCTTTCTAGCTAACAAAAGAGATTGTAATTTTTCTCTCTTGCAGATTATGATAAGAAGCATTTTCCTCTATCTTGATAGAACATATGTTCTTCAGAACTCTACAATATTGTCCCTATGGTAAGAAAAACTGTTATTTAAAAAAAACCTGTGAGCCTGGGAATAGTGCAAGTAACTTTGCTAATGATGCATGTAAATGTAAATTATCTATCAAAGGAATTTTTTGGCAAAAAACAAAAAAACAATGTATAATGCTGTTAAAATTCTGGGTAAAATCACAGACCTGTTTCACAAAGAAGCAAGTCATGTTTGACTTTATCCATGATCTGGTACAAAACCAACATACACCAATTTAAAATTATATGATTGGGAATTTATTTAGCTAGATGTCAGTTTGCAGCCCCCTCCCTCCACCTTCTCTTCTTTCTCCCCCTCCCCTGCCAAAAAAAAAATTAAGTGTGTGTATTTTCCCTGAAATTTAGGTAACTTTTCTTCAATAGTTTTGCATTGAACAGTTATTAAGAGCATTAAAAGGTGTGAATGTCAGTAGGCTGATGAATTTTACAGCTCTTCTTGGAAAAATTCACGTACAGTGTACCTGTCTTGCATAATTTCAAAGATCTCTCAGTCAGTGTTGAGAGTTCTCTCATGATGGACACCATGTCATATTTTTTTTGCCAGGCTAAAAAAGCTAGAGGCTCATAAAGGGCTGTGCTCTAGAAGTGCCCGGTTGCCACAGGCGACTAACTTTTGCCCTTGGGTAACAGGAAAAAAAATCACTTTCTTCATATAAGTTTAAGAGCTGGTCACCGAGGATTTCAAAATTTTTCTTAGACCACAGCCTTGTCAAAGAAAGTATCCAAGTGTTTTTAGACATGTCATCTTGCCTTCTTGAAGGTACCACTCTCCACCAGGAATACTGTAGACGTGGTGTCAAAGCAAAATGTCATTTCGGCCTGTACATGTTCTGTACTTGTTACATTTTGGTTAAAAACTGAATTTGAACACATGTACCACTGATGTTCCTTCGTAAGAAGTATCAAGACTTATGAGTTTTCATTTCGTTATCTACAGGGATATGAGCCTGAATTTGTTCCGTAGACACATTCTGAGTAATCCAACAGTTCAAAGCAGAACAGTAGATGGATTACTGCAGTTGATAGAAAATGAAAGGTGACAATTTATTATAATAAACAATTTGATCTTTTGTTATTTTCGGTTGCAAATTGTACAAATTTGTTATTATATGGAGTATCGGCAGCAGAGAGATCTTTTATGGTACATGTATGTACATTGTACTTGTCACTTTATGTACTAGCACATGACATCATGTGAAATAAAATGTACTGAGTTCTAATTTAATTTTTATTCTAGACATGGCGAGGCAGTAGACAGAACGTTACTCAAAAGTTTGTTAAGAATGTTAGCCGACTTGCAGGTACTTAATAATACCACTATGTGCATGCTGTAGCTGTTCAGAAGTTTAATCTGTTTAATAGTGATAAAATAGTAATTGGTTCAATACAGTAGATCTATGCAATGAAGTTTACCTATGGAGATACATGAACACGTAGCCCAACAACAGTGTTTTTTCTTTCAAACAGTTACAAATATCTTTATGCTGTCTCTTTGTTGACAATTTTCTTTTCTTTATTCTTGTCACCTATGTTGCAAGAAAAAATTTAAGGGTTGCCGTATTGCACTGAACAGGGGTTTCGTTAACATTTTCAGCGGGAGGGCAACTGGTTTTCACAGACGTGCATAACTTTTTGAACTGAACTTCTTTATAAGAAAAACTTTCCTCTAGATGGTTAAACCAGGCAGGCAAAGTCATCCTCTTAGCCGGTCAGTTTTCCTGGTGCCTGAAACCCCTGAGTGAAACTAAAGGTTTGATTTTTAAACAAGTTATACTGATGTCTTTGGCTAGATGTATGAGGATGCCTTTGAAACAAAGTTCCTGAAAGCAACTGAAGCTCTTTATCATGAAGAAGGAAACAGATATATGCAGGAAACAGATGTAAGCTACCATTTCTTCCAATACATGTACTTGTACTCTGGGGGACGGATTAATCCGAGTAATACAGGGCTCAAAAAAAGCTTTAATTCCAGCTGGCCCCTCAGACAACCAGCTCTCAAATTTTACCTGCCCTGGGCAAGTCTTTAATTTACTTATTTTCATATTTAGTTTGTAAGCTTGCCTGGGCCCTTACCCATCAGGCAAGTAAGAAAGAAAAGTTACTTGCACGGTAGGAAAATCTACTTGTCTTGAATGACCTGGAAGCACTTTTGGGAGCCCTGATAACAATGATTAGAAAGACTCGCAGTTGGTGAAGCTACATGTAAACATCTCTTTATCATAGACAACCATTTTAGTTGGTAGCTCATACTTTCTCTTTCAAATTAACTCAGTTGCGAATTGGGTTGGGGGGCACAGACATCAGAAAGAAGTCTCATATTTTTTTGTTGGTTTTTGTCGGTAAAGGAATGGAAATTCCGTCGTAGCATTTGTTCACTTACCCAGGCTAGTCATAATCCTTTGAGAAAGTACAAACTGTACAGCTGTAGGTCACCAAGAGAGTGAGTACCCTCACAATTCCAAGTATTTTTCTGCCCCTGCTAAAAAGTGCTTAACAGCATTAACGTTGTAACGAATGTTCCTCAAGGCTCGACAAGACTATTATTTATTGTCAATTATTAGCATGTACACATGTAAAAAATCTTTGTTTACATTGGTCTTAAAATGTTTCAGGTACCCAAATATCTTGCACATGTGGACAGAAGATTAAAAGAAGAAAATGACAGACTGCTTCACTATTTAGATCAATCCACAAGGTAAGTGTCCATTAAATGCTTTTTAAATCCTGTACCAAAGTACATGTACATTCAACTTATAGTATCATTTGCTGACAGATGGTCAGATGGATGCGAATGGACAGATGGGTGGACGGAGAGACAGACAGACTGATTAACTGACAGGCTAAGTTACTGACTGATTGACTGTCTTTGTTTTCGGACTAATGGGCAGACAGGTGGGTGGGCGTACAGATGGGCAGGTGTGTGGATGTATTGAGGGGTGGACAGATAGACAGATGAACAAAATGACTAACTGACTGTCTGATTGACCAAGTTACTGATGGCCTGATTGACTGATCTTGTGTTACATTTTTTTTCTTTTTTTTTTTTGCATTTAGAAAACCTCTTATCCCTTGTGTTGAGAAGCAACTATTAGGACAGCACTTAAGCAGCATTCTTCAGAAAGGTATGGTTCTGTATCAATTGTGTGTTATTAAAACGTTCTAGATAACATTATATTCAGGGCTCGAAATTGTGACTCACTGGTTGCCAATGCGACCAAAAACTGAGCACTGGCGACTAAATTATCAGAACTGGTCACCAGCTGGCGACTTGCATTTTGTCCTATAACTAAAGAAAACCATGACACAACTTTTGTTTTTAAATCTTTATATTAGGAAATCAATCGGATATGGTGGCTAGTGTACAACTCACCTTTCTGTCCCCAGTAAAATTTATGTCTGAATATTACAAGATATTCGAAAAAATTGAATGTATTTCGACACGTTGATACTGTGTTCACGGCACGCCATATTGTTTCAGCGGTTTCTTCCGAAACTGGGATCGCAGGCGCACTTCAACACCATGTGCTTTTCATTTGACGCAAAAGTGGCGGCAGATACCAATCAGTGCCGTTGAAGCAGAAGCATATGCTTCTGGTTGAAGGAATTACGTGAGTCTTTACATGTGGGGAATGAAGATTCAAGCATGGCATTGTTTGTTGGCAGTGAAAGACGTCGACTGAGGAGAGCAAGTTGAAAATAAAGAACGGCATTTCAAAGAAGTAGCAAAGGGAAAATACACAAGGACCCTTGTTTGCCTTACAATGAAAACCACGGAGTTAAATCATTTTATGCTTCACTTCATTTAAAGTGACTATGGAGACAACCATCACCTTCGGACCAGAGACATATCACCTGAGAACAACAGTAGCTTTCTGTAACTGTTACTCGCGTTGTTTTTAATTGTTTTCGCTCTTCAATTGTGACTTTTCTTGCATGCGAAGTAAAGTATAAAATCTTGTTCTTGTGTAAGTTATATATAAAATAAGTTGGCGACCAAAATTTACGATCTGGCGACCAAAATTTTTCTGTTAGTCGCCAGCTGGCTCCCGAACGAAAAAGTTAATTTTGAGCCCTGATATTCCTCTTATCAAATGTGTTCTTGACAAGGTTTTGGTGGCAAAGAGAGAATTATTCCTCTTTTTATGCTGGTAATGTTGGGAAATGATTATTATAACATTTCTAATAAAAAAATGATTCCCCAAATGCTCCAATAAGTGATTCTGTTTTAGACTGGATTTCAATTGTGTCGTAAAACCAAAATCAAACAAATTATGTACCAATAGTTAGACCTCTCAACCAATCCCAAACCATAGTAAAACCTAAACCAAAATCAATGTAATTATTTACCAGATACATGTAGACTCCTCACCCAATCCCAAACGTTTGTAAAGCCAAAACCAAAGTAATTGCTTCTTTACTTTCGACACTTCATTGAAAACGGCTTTATGTGTGCTTTGTATCTTCCTTCAGGTTTTGACAGCTTGATGATAAGTTACAGACTCAGTGACCTGGCACTTCTTTATCAGTTGTTCAGTAGAGTCAAGAGAGGCCAAGACGAACTGTGTTCTGCTTTCAATGAATACATTAAGGTACATGAATGTATTTCAAGAATAAAGGAATGGTCATGCTTAGATTTTGATGACAAAAATTTAATCCTCTTTTCTGTAAAATAGTTCCTGCTAAGACAAATTTAATTTGTCTGAGTTGCACCCATTTATAGAGAGAGGTTGCCGAAAGGTAATTTCTGAAAACCTTGAGCTAGGAGCACTGATGTGCTTAGACTGTACCTTGAATGTAACACTTGTAACTTCACAAAGACGAAATTTGCTTTTCCATTACAAAGTTCAATATTTTAAGAAATTTCCTGCTACGTGTATAACTTAATAGTGGACTATGTTTATAACATATGCATGTACAGTGTACAAAGTAGGAAGCCTGCAGCTGACTGAAACTGGTCAATCATGGTTTGCATGATTCCTTGAAAGTCTTAAAAATAAACCTAATGCTTATTTTTCCTTTTGCTCCAGAAACAAGGCACTAGTATTGTCTTGGACCCTGAAAAGGACAAGAGCATGGTACAGGATCTGCTGGATTTCAAAGAACAGCTGGACAGCATCATAGAGGATGCTTTTATGCGAAGTGAAAAGTTTGTGAATTCAATGAAGGTATTGTACACATGAATGTTATCATCTATATTCTGTAAGTTAATTGAGTTACCAGTAAGTCTACAAGATGCAGGGGTTTCAGTAATACCTAGAAACAGTCTAAAAGAACATATGGTACAACTCATTTATAGCCTTCTGTTTAATGTTACAAAAGACACTAGACTTGCCATTTTCCAACACAAAATAATTCATCACATTCTACCACAAATTCAACACTTTTTAGAGATTCAATCAAGGAACATGATAAATGTCACCTCTGTGGAGAAAGACAAACGTTAACCCATCTTTTTGTTACCTGTTCTGAAGCTCAGCATTTTTGGTCTCTCTTTACTAATTGGTGGAGCTCCAAAAACAGGGATAGGATCACTCTCAATAAAAATGAAATAATATATGGCATGACAGATAACTTCGCTCATCATCTTGGCTTAAACCTCTGCATTATTATAGCCAAATATTATTTATATACTGCCTTAAGAAAAGAAGAAGAGTTTCATTTTGATGCTTTCTTAGCGATGTTGACAAACAAAATTAAAATCGAGAAACATAAATCTAAGTCACAAATTAATATGTGAGAAAGCCTCCTATTGTAGCTAACCCCTTACATGAAAGATATTAACAAATTGTAATGTAAGATATTATTGTAATGTAAGATATTAACAAATCGTAAATAATGTTAGTATTGTAAGTTTTGTTAGTATCATTAAACTGTAAGTTATGTGGACATTGTAAGTAGTAGGTAATTTTTGTATGTAATGTAATGTAAAATATTGCAATAACAAAAAAAATACCCAGACACTGGGTAAATCGACCAGCTGTGCAGACAGTTTTGCCTGCCTGGTTTGACCACCTAGAGGAGAGGTTTTCTAAAAAAGAAGGCGAGTTCAAAAAGTTTTGCCCAGTTTGTTACCCTAAATTGTATATAATGGATAAATTGTGTTCCTGATTTAAAAAAAAATGATTAACTTATTTACCAGGAAACTAAGGAACCATCTTGATGATTTACACCAGTGTGTCTTTTCCTCATTTGATTGGTTACATGTATATGGTACTGTCACAAATTTACAGTATA
>Ga0126338_10001209_pt1 | contig 16367 bp, 5 predicted proteins | sample OrbCmetagenome_2_FD_92529 | JGI IMG/M metagenome (GOLD analysis project Ga0126338, IMG submission 92529) | Coral microbial communities from Petempiche,Puerto Morelos, Mexico - Orbicella C C metagenome | ecosystem: Host-associated > Invertebrates > Cnidaria > Coral | place: Petempiche,Puerto... | reverse complement strand
TCGATTTGAGTCGAGAATCCTCAGTCAGGGTTCTCAGGTACCCCCTTCCCTTCATTTCTCCTATTTATCTCACAGTTCCGCTCTTCTTAATGTCCAGATCCCTGGAATCCTGATCCCACTCAACTTTTTAATCAAGCTCCTGTAGTCATGAAAAAAATCACATAAAAGGGCTAAAATTAATGAAGAGAAATTGATAGCGAAGCTCCTGCGCGCCGAAGGTTCAAAAGCGGAGCCCCATACCTAAGAAAACTTGGTAACCCATCGATATAAAAAAAGTTAGTTGTCATGTGACTTTCCGTACGTACGGCCGCACATCCGTACGCCAAGCCCCACCTTGAAAAATTAGCTCTAGCACCATTACCATAGGCACATATATGATATATGCTGGGTGGTTTGAAAATGCTGCCCAATGCTGCAGGACGATTTTAACTCTCCGTTTACTCCCATAGTTTTTTTTTTGTTTCGATTGAGAAGATATACCAAACACTCGAGACAGTGTTTCATCTAAACACCTCGAATTTCGTCAAACCTACTCCGTTGTGCGTCGTATTTTCAACTCTCTTCTCGGTGTTTGGATATCCCGATGAAATACTGTCTATCTAGTTTGATATATTGCATATTGCCTCTTCATATGAGCCGGGTCAACCGGGCCGGCTCAGTTTCCGAGATCTTGCCTCACCACTCTTTTCTTCGTAAAAATTCCTTGTGTTCATATGAGGAAACGACCGGATGGCCCGGTTAGCGAGATTTCCGTTTTCGCGACCGAGATCTCGGTAACCGGGATGAAATTTTTCAATATGAACACTCCAACCCGGGTGACCTGGTGACCGAGCTTTGCTTTTGGATCTTAGTGTCCAAAATGGTATAATTTTTGTCTTGTATGTATTTCCACTTCAAACGTATGCGAATTAGCTTTATTAGTAACGAGAGTCAACAAAGCTGCGATAATCGCAAACGATACAACTTTATGTTCCACTCCTGAGTTTGGTTTTGTTTCTTGAATTTCATGGTGGTCGACGGGGTTGAAATCTCCCATATGAACAGACAACCAAACCTTTTGGACAAAATAGCTTCGCTTTCGCAACATAGCGACCAAAATGGCATATTTTTTGTCTTGTATGTATTTCCACTTCAGAAGTATGCGAATTAGCTTTATTAGTTAAGTTACAAGAGTCAACAAAGCTGCGATAGTCGCAAACGATACAAGTTTATGTTCCACCATTTTGGTTTTGTTTCTTTAATTTCCTCCCGGTTGCTGGGTTGATATCTCTCATATGAATTAACAGGTCACAAAATTCGTCCTGGTAACCAAGCCAGTCCGGTTACTAAGCTCATATGAAGGGGTCCTGAGTTGATATCGTTGGGAAAATTTCCGCACAATTGCCTATTTTCCGAAATTTTCAGGCCCCGTCCTAGCCTGCTAGCAGACTCACGTTGGAGCACAAGCGCGCGCGGCGTAGCCGAGAGACGGGAAAGCACACTTTCTTGGCGCCTCTTCACCAGACTCCTTCCCGCCGGATCGCTTTGCTCTTCGCCGTTCGCGCGCGTGATTCAAAGGTGAGCTTGCTCCCAGGCTAGCCCTGTCCATACTACGCCGGAGGGCGGAATTTGAAAACGGAGGTTTCATTTTGAAAACTCGTCAAATGTTTTCCGTCCACATGACGCCGGAGAAATTTGATGACGTAAACTCGGGCAGGGAATATCATGATTATAGTAACGTCATCATTTACGAAGAGCTTCGTCTTCAAAATGTTTTCCGTCCACACTAAAACGCAAGACCGGCGTTTTCAAATTCCTCCGGTTTGAAGAACGTTTTCGAAAAAAAAATCTCCGTTTTCGTGACGGATTAGTGTGGAAGCCACGGCCTAACCGTAGAAATAAAGGTGTTCTAAGAAGTTCAAACGTCTTTCTTTAATTAAGAAAAGAAAACAAACAAATCCGTATTTCGAGACTTTCTTAGCCTTACAAAAAGGCGAACCTGAGACAGCTTTATGAAAAAACTGAGTCTGCGAGATGCACATAACTGCTAAAAACACGAGACTGCGTCACCCGTGAAATTCAGCCAAAATTTTGCGACCCCCATGGTGTTTGAAGGCCATTCGCCACCCTCTTTGATCAAGGGCTAGCATTTGTAGTTTGGCGGTTAGAAGTAAATCAATTTTATTTTTACCCAACTGGCATTTCAGCGGCACTTCAATACCACTGCTACTGATTAATTAATTAAATTCCTGCCTCTGGCTCAATTCGTAGTTACACGACGCAATTACGGATACTGCGAACCTTTGGTTTTCCACGATTTACAAAGTCTGCAACTCAAATTTGTTTTTGATCGATGTCACCACCAGTTTCATCTTAAAATGAATCTCTATATTTCAGTTATCATTCTTTGTTAAAGAAATACACCAAAATTCCGAAATAATTGAACCAAAACCCATGAAAAATGTGAAAGACTAATCCTTAATTCTATCTTGCTTTGCAAAATCAGAAATCTTGATACACACAAAGATTGAAACTGTTCATAGGCCAGCTGTGTTATAGAGCCGTTTCCTTTTTAAGCTAATTAATGTCGATACGACTATATATGCTTGGTGCCTGATCGAACAGTTGACAGGAGATCTTAAGAAAGATATAGGTATCTTGTCTAGCTAGTTTTGAATTTCATGGAATAAAATTGAGAAAAGGCTAAATTTATGGAGGCCGCTTATGTTATTTCGTGATCTGACGGTATCTCCCCATCAAAGGAACTCGATCATAGTATTTGACTTATTTTGGCCACATACATAATCACCTTTAAATTAAAGGGAACGAGAAAATAATAGTTTACTAAGGTAGAAAAACACCAAAGATTTATATAATAATAAACCAAAAGAGAACAAGGAGGATTAAGAATGGAGTAGATTAGCACGGATTACAAACGACGAACTTGATAAACATAGGCTAAACTTTTCAAGACACGCAAACCATGATTTAGCTGCTTCTTAACTTCTGATCAGTAAGGCTGGCTTCTGCTGAGCTTATCAACCATGCTGGAATTCTGTTCGCAATGATATAGCTATTGCTGCCTGCGAATTTACGCTTTAAAGCACTGAAAAAACACTTATCTTCCTAGCGCTCTCACTAGTACATTTATCTTCGGTTAGCTGATTACGCGAAACCAAGTGATCCTTTTTTATCAGGATATTTGCAGTTTGAGAGGCTATACCTTGTTTCCGTTTGGAAGTATTTCGCTTTTAAGAAAAGAGATACAGTTCTAGACGTTTTAGCACCAACTGCATATCTCTACCTGTGTTCCCAGGGGTTTCCCAACAGGTTGAAAATAGTTGTCTTTAATTTGTTTCCATAAACCACTCTTGGCTTAGAAATCATAAATAAAAGGACGTTTGCTTTAAAAAGTGCTGGACAACCATGACTAAGGTCGAGACTTTCAATGAATACGACAGGAATTTAAGAGTAACGTCACCTATTTTGATGAAAAGTTAATCAATCAGGTTTTGCGTTAGAAACCTTTTAAACACATTTAGCTCACGGCAACTCAGACAGTGTAATGAAAAAATATAAAACATAAAAAATGAAGGGATTGGTATTAAATTTCCCTCGGGCACTCTAAACATGTTGCCAGGAGCTAGTGAATTTGAAGCTCTGTCGTATATTTAATGGTAATATTTTTTAATTTCTACTCGGAAGAAATCAACTGGGCGGTCATTTTTCCTCAAAAAGAAACTAAGACGGGGGATATTCTCTACGGAAAATTTCAAATGAAATTTTGGGTATATTTGGATACAAAAATGTTATGACACTGAGTCAGTTTTAAGAATGTGTTTTCGATGAAAGGAAGCAAAATGTCCTCATTAAAACCTCGAATCGTATACGATTACAAAAGCATTTTCTAGGCATCCGGCATTTAAAACTCATTCATCCCAACAAAATCTACGAAAATTTCAAATTAACAATAATTACACAAAAATGAAAACTCGAAATCTGGTGTTGAATATTTCTAGACAAGGCTGGTTATTTAGAGAAAATTTAAACAACAATTAAGATGGTTAGGGCAAAAGTTTTGGCCACCGTAAAATGGCCACTCAAACAAAAGAAATCTTTTTTTTCAGTTTCACTGATAAACATCTAGCACAAAGCAATAATACTGAATGAAAAGGCGGAGCATTAATTGTGCCCGGGAATTAAAAAAAAAAAAATGTTAATGACGAGTTACCGGATACGCTTTAACTTACTAATTGTAAGCAGTAAGTGTGGGAGAACATTTGTTCCGTGTGCGTGGAAGGACATTTTATTAATGACAATAGGGAACATGTAATTAAAAATATAAGTGAAGTGTTGATAAGAAGTGTACAGAGCGGAAGGTATATATAAGCTGTAGAGTCTTCTTGAGAAGTTCACTTTCAGTCGCTGGTCAACCACACACTTTGTTCGCTAGCTTTAGGACGCCATAACAACTCACAGGTAGGCTAAAGTAAATTGTGTTGAAATGTTATTTATCTTCGGCCGCTTTTACTTTTGGTTTCCCTGTAGTTTCATTTACTTTATTTGACCTCCTAGGTATCAAAAACTCAGCTAACCTTTTATTTCGTGTTACGTGTTTCATAAAGCCCTTACGTTGGACGTTTCTCTAAAAACCTTTTGTTTAAAGTCTTCTAAAGTTCAGTTTTCTACTTAAAGGTAACTAGTTCTTCGGAAAACTATGATCTGTTTAACAGTGTTTCATTTCAGAGGATATTCAAATACACACGAAATGAAATCAAAGTTTAACTTGAAATTTTAATTTACTTCTTCTTCCAAAACGTGAAAAAACTTTTTGTTCTCATAATATCATGTTCCTACAAGTTCTGTACACTGTGCAAGGAAAGGCTATGTCAAGAGAGAATTGATTTTACTCCGTACATGAGTTTTAAACGAAGTTCTTGTTTACTGCAACAAGAAAAAAAATCTGTATTGTGTTATTTGTCTGTCTCATGCTGTCTTTTTAGTCAAGATATTCAGTCTGTTGCCCCGTTGTGTCTTTATATCGAATTCAGTTCCTCATGAAATCGAAGATGTTCTCGATAAACAGACGAGCCCAGAACTGATATTGAGTGTGGCACCGAGTTTTCCCAAACGTGATAAGATTCTTAGGATCTGAAGCCTATTTACCCCATCTTTCTTAGTCCTTTCCTCTTTATAAGGTGTCAAAGTTCCTTCCCACTCTATATTATTGGTCAGCATTCTTCATTTCTCTTGAAAGCGTTAAAATGTTCTGATTACATCTTTACCCAATGCAATTGATTCATTACTTATCTGATTTTTGATTCTGTTTGATTTCATTCAACTACGAAACATAAAAGTCAAACCTGAAATAGGGACAAAAAAGGTGCATTAAAACATCATAGGTTACGACTGAAGAAATAATTTCAGTACAGTATAAATACAAAATACGATAAGGAGAGATATCCCTAGTTGATTTTTTTTAGTCATTTCATCACCTGTCTGCTCGGCGACAATTGAAAGTAATGAACTAGCGTTTGTAATTAAGGGAAAACGGGCAATGAAAGCATTTTTCAGAGTTAAAGGTTGTTTGCTAGGCCACTAAAAAGAAAACCTGGTTATTGAAGCAATTAATTATAAACTAAATGTGTGAATTTCCTTCCTCTCCAGGTTAGGATGTTGTTAAGACTTGTCATCTTATTTTCTATGGTTTGCTTAGCAAGCTGCGAAACAAAGACAAATTCAGAGGATCCTCCGTTACTGGAAGCGCTTAACGCGAAATATTTTGGTCATATTAGGGGCAAACGAATGGTAAGTTTAAAGACAAACAGCGGGCTAGGGTTAATTGTGGATAAAGTGTTGAGCTGGACTTATTTCTTTACTCCAAGAGTCAGTTCTGTTAATTAGCAGTTAGGTGATTCTAACTTTTTTAAACCTTAGAAGTCTGTAAAATCCTTGTGATTTACCGTGCCAGTCCGGTAATATTCATATCGTACTGCCGGTTTATTCGTGCGCTTATAGACGCCATGTAACCATTCAAAAAAACCTCACATTTATTTCCTAGTAATCATTGAATAATATTGGCTAGAATCAAAAAAAAGAAGATAAGAATGTTCTTTTCATCAACTCCGACAAAACCTCCTTTGTTTACAGTTGCGAACACATCATCTGAGGTGAAGTGAAGCGAAGTTCTTTTTTTAACTCTCACTGTTAATCACTTATTCATCTGGTATCTTTGAAGTAAACATTCTTCGTCAGAATAACGTAAAAGTAAATAGCTATTGCAAAATTTCTGTAGTGTCTGAAATTCTCAAAAACAGCTGGTAGATTGCCATTGCTCGTTAGGAAAAGTTTTTATCTGTAAACTGATTCATGTTGATATTAGATTTTTCCAATTTTCATGACGTTTTCCCTAATTTTCCTTTAACAATGCAGGAATCGGAAGACTATCCACCTGGCTTGAAAGAGGCACTAAGCAATGCTTACTATGGACATATTCGTGGAAAAAGAACGGTAAGGAAATAATAATACTGAACGCAACTTTCAAAGTTTAATCCAAAACACTTGCGTATTTTTAAGATCATTTCCAGTCCGTACTGCGCATTCTCGAGAGTTTGTGTGCCTTTTATGTTTTGTTTCATGTAAGACGTCACAAAATGTCAGCATTTCACAACTACTTACATGAACTAAATTCAAAGTTTCAAAACAACCGTCATTCTGGATGCGACACTTTTTGCTTCGCTCTTTCTCATATCACTTGATGAAACAACTTCGCAGCCGTAAAAATCAATGAAGCTGTTGCAAAAAGAATTTAAAAGGCCTCAAAGGTAAGGTATGTGGTTCTTAACGAATAACATTGATTCGCTTTCCATCGAGTGAGAACTTGTAATGTTTATAAACATTAGGGTGCTAATACTGCGCAGTACGGACTGGAGATCATCTTTAATAGTCGTTAACCTAACACTTAGACTACGAGCCCGAGTTTTCTACGAGTAGATGGTCAACGAGGCTTAGCCGAGTTGACTATCATAGACAACGTGGTCGAGTAGCCTAATTGTTTTAGTGGACACTCTAAATGATTACATCACAAAACCACCAATTTTGTGTACTTTTGAGCCTGAAATTAAGAATAATTTTCGGTTTCGAGAGCAGCACTTACGCGATCATTTTCAAATTTTAAATTTTGATTTTATGGCTTTCATCTAAAAAAGTTGGAAATAATTCAACATGATTTTTGAACCGGGGCGCGGAAGAAAATTTAGTGGTGAACAATAAAGACAGTGTTTATGCCTGATCTATCGGTATGATAGTTGCCCCTTGGAAATTTGATGTTCTTAAAACTAGCATACCAGTTTGCCCTGGAAGCTTCGCTTCTCGGCCAAATGATTTGCAAATTTGATTTTAAAACAAATGATTTGTCTTAAGAACATCAAATTTCCGCGGGGCAACTATTAGCTAATAGTTACTCGACAGAACCACTCTATTGTTTAAATAGACTGTCTATCAGAGAATTAGCGGCCAACTATCAAGGACATTGACATGTTTTTCCCGACTCTTCCGTTTTTGAGGCCAGAATTACGTCTTGTTGATTACTGAACAAGTTCACGTTTCCATCAATTGTTATCTTACTGACACGAACATTTCTCTTATCTTATTTTGCAGAAAGACTTAGAGGACTATCCACCATTAGAAGAAGCACTTAATTCAGCTTATTTTGGACATATCCGAGGAAAGCGAACGGTAGGAATTTCTCTAAAGTCGCTTCACACATGAATCATTTCCCCTTAAACAGAATTATGTCAACCTCTTTATACCAACATACTGACATTACTGATACAGTTTGTCATAGTTAAAAGGCAGAATATTAAAAAATATGTTTATTTGAACCTCATAATTGAACCTTAAAACAACGGCAATAACCATGGTCACTGCTGGCAAACCTTAAAACTTTAAGCTTCGAGAATAATCACCTAATTTGCAGAATCAATAAGCACTTCGAACAAAAGAACAGGAGCAAGGTCACCTTGATTTGTTCATCGAATTCTCGCAACTATTACCACAGACACGTATAGAAACCTGTGAGGAGAATTTGCATTTGTTTTACTTACTTTACAGCTGGAAGGTTGGGGTTATAATCCTGCGCTTCGTGAAGCTCTCAATAAGCAGTATTCTGGCCACTTTCGGGGAAAAAGGACGGTAAGAACACGACTTACACACGCTGGAGACGCTTCGCGTCACATAAAAAGAAAACGATAAACATTTAATTTGAAACGTTCACGTTAAGCTTTTGTTTGCTGTGTTCTGTTTCTGTAGGGAGGCTGGGCGTCAAATCAAGACTTACTGGAAGCATTAAACAATGCGTACATGGGACACATCCGAGGGAAAAGAGAACAGGTACATACTGAGCACTTGCTAAGCGTTAAATTTTTGTCCGAATCGTGTTTTAGTCCGTGATTTGTGTGATGCAAATGCACCGTAAAAAAAAAAACAACAACAAAACATGCACTGTTGGATCAGATTGGCGTTAAATTGATAGGAATACATCTCAAAAATCAAGAAAAAAACTAAAAAAGTGCTTAAGAAAACATCTTTCAATTTTTGACTCGTGGCTGTTTCGAAATTATTACGTCACAAAATAGGCACAACGTGACATCATATAGTCCAGAGTGTGTTGTCGAAACGTAAAATTGGCTTGCAGTTGTATCCAGTTTTTTTTCCAGCAGTTCAAATGTTTTCATGTACTGTACTTCAAGTAATCTCGCCCAGTTTAGAGGTTATTTTCAACAATTTAGCGGCAAATTTTTCCGAAAGGTGGCAATTAGACAATTAGCAACAAAAAGTAGAATACATGAAAGTTCTAACTTCATTTCGTTAGTACTATTTATATCTTTTCATTGTGTATTATTTTTGCAGGACACAGCGGAGAAGTCAGCCGAATAAAGAACCATTAAGGAATGCTATGAAATCCAACAAGTGACATTGCCAACACCGATCTCGAGCCAACAGGACACACTAATTAAATTACTACATTATCACTGATGCTGAGGGAAGAATAAATTGTTCTTTTTTAATTAATTCGTGTCAACACATCTCATTTCGAATTGTAATAAATCAACGTAGTCGACTGCACACGACAAATTTATAAATGTGAAATAAAGTTTTAATTGAAGAAGCAGACCTAGCTGAGTTGTACTTGTTTTAGTAACTTAAGTTTGTGTTAATGACAATTTGGATAATTTGGATAATTTTTGAAGAAAGAAATCAAGGGCAACATTAAGATTAGAAAGGAGATGTGAGATTCAACTTGGATTAAAGTCCCGGCCGGGCTGTTCAAAAACTGATTAAGCTAACCCAGGATTTAATAATTACTAGCGAGAATCTTGATTTCAGCTTTGTAATTCTTCAGTGTTTCTACTTTGTTTGTCGTTCAGTTTTGAGCTTGAGCAATCTCAAAATTCCCAAAAGTGAAGGAAATTTTTAGCCAAGAAAAATTAATAATTCAGCTAACTTTTAATCCTGGGTTAGCGTTAAACGGCTTCCGAACAGCCACTAAAAATTGCACAGCGATTTGGTCACAAAATAACCCGCGATCAGACGTTCTTTTCGCAATAAGCTAGCATATTTTTATTTTCTCCTCGCCGCGTCCAGTTTCCAACAATTCCTCTTTGATAATTGCTGTGACATTTCCAAAGTAGTACACAGTGACGAATAGCACCAACTCAGGCACTCACATCAGTAGTTCTGACATGAACATCTCCACGGCACACACAAGTAATGACTATTTAAGAAATAGAAAACATGTACCGTGTTTCTATCGAGTTTTAGTATAAATCTACTAACGTTCTATCACGAATGCCGTTCTCTGATTGGCTACTCTACTCACTATCTATTCTGTGATAAATAGTGAGCTTGTAGCGTAGCAGTGTGCCCTTGTTGACAAAATTTCGGCCGTTTCGTGGCGTTTTTCAAAGTGTCTGCAAAGAGGATTTAGATAAAGTTTAGAACGACCAGTAGATTTATACTAAGACAATTACATTGTTCGCTCTCGATTTCTATGCATGATAGTTGACTCGGGCGATAAAAATCTCGAGCTCATAATCTAATTGTTTAATAAAAACAGGAGTGGAAGTTTGGGAGAACGAGAAATGCTGTGGGAACATTTGCCGCAGGCGAGTGTTTCCACAGCTTTTTCGAGTTCTCCCAAACTTTCACGAGTGTTTCTATAACTCGATAGATTATCAAAATGTAAATTCTCTTTGCTCCCGCCATCATCACGTCACCTGCTCGTGCTAGTTCTGTGTTTCTACCGAGTCAGAGAAACCAATCAGCGTATTTTCTTAGGACTAAATAGCCCGAAGATAATACGCACGCTGATTGGTTTAAAGTCGTGTTTCTACCGAATCCACATTAGATAAATTGGTTGCATTTATAACACAAAAAATGGGGACAGCACTGTAGTTTTTCTTAATTCAAATTAAACCTACACTGTGCTGTAACACGGAGACTTTTAACCGCACAGCGATCAGCACAGTGTAGGATGCTTTGTTGCGAAAACACAGATATTTGACGACGTATTCAAATATCCCTGCCATGGACAACAGAAGGTGTGAACACTACAGATACAAATGGGTTAAAAAGGTAAGTTCTATAACCCGCCATTCCTAGTTCGCAACTATAACACAGACTTCCCTGCAGCCATAACACCACACAAGAAAAATTTCCCTGCTTTTACCACTTTGACGGTTAACACGTGACTTCCAGGTGTCACGTGACGTGTCACGGTGACGAGTCTTGTGAATCCGAATGGAGAATATGCATCGACAACTATTTCAGGTTTGTAATTCTCTAACCAAACCTTTGCTTTTCCACCATAGCCGTTCGTACGGAACACTATAGCAACCTTTCGGTTAACATTGCCTCCCAAAATCCTTTTTTGTGGTAAATCAATTTTTAATTTCAAAGTAGAATTTTCTTTCTCTGCCTCCCATCCGCCAAAACCATCGGTCCTTGAGGGTCCCGAGTTATATCGTCTCGAAAACGCTTTTCTAACGCCAATAGACACGCCTTGAACTAGCTTAAATCCTTCATTTTGGATTTCTCTGACAGAAAGCGAAGGATCAAAGAACTTCTCAGTTTCATCTGGTGTGATCAGAGTATAGCAAAGAGGGTCTGGGACAATTGTGTGGTTATCCATACAATAAACAGCTCTCGGCAAGTCATGCGAAGACAGAGGATGAAAACCTTGTTTTGAACTTTCTATGGCCTCCAGCAAAGCGCTACGGACGTTGTCAATGATCATCATTGCGATTTGTGCATGTGGAATAATCCCGGCGTGTTGACCATCAGATGAGAACATGGCAGGACATTTTTTATTTCCCGTGTTTGGGCATAGTGATTCACGCATGCTGAGGCTTGTAATTCCATAATGCCAGGCAAGCATTGTCTGTCCGTGATTCTCCAGATTATTACACTCAGGAACAAAATTTTCCGCTTTAATAAAGTTTACAAACATGATAGCAGGTAAACGTTCTTCACTCAATAGTTCTCTTGTAAGTTCCTCCAGAGAGAACGCCCTTGGAAAGTGAGAATCTTTAAAAAGCATGTAATCATTGACTGAAAACTCGAGGAACACGATGTCCATGTTGTCTTCGGATTTCATTAAGGTCTTGTAACAAAAAGAGAAAAAGTTGCTACCAGTTCCTCCAACAGCAAGATTACGAAGTCTAATGCTCGATTCCGTGAACGGTTTTACCGCCTTCTGCCACCAATCGATAAACACTCGGTAGTAGATGCCTTTTAGATCGGAGTAATCGCTGATCAGTCCACCGCCAGCCGAGATCGATCCGCCCATGACTGCAACGCCGATGTTTTGGCCGAGTAAAACTCTCGTCATAACATTTTGAAGACGACTTTTTGTTGTTTGTCGTTCAACAATCTGGTTATTATAAAGCTCTGAAGACAAAGACATATCTTCCAAAGACTTGAATTTATCTTTATAATACCAGATCCCAAACGGGTTCTTTTCCATCGAATGTTTAAGAGCATAAAGTTTTGTAGAATTAAGAGCAGAAATTTTCCTAGAAGTCTCAAATGTCGCGTGGTTTTCTTCTGGTTGCTTGTTAAATGAAGAATTGAAGCTCTGCTCAACTTGTGCCAAGTTTAAACGTCGTGTTATGGTAGCAAAAATGATGAAAAACAGACCATGCATTTTTGTCTTTAAATCGTGGGCCGAGTTCGTCCGGTCGGGATGCCATAAGCAGTTAGACTACCGATATTAACAAAGGAATTTTAAAAACTCTCAGATTACCTACCTGCAACGTATGCCGGCTTGGATAAAATAACCGGTGAGGTTAGCACCTTTCATGAGGTTAACTACCGGTGATAACTAGACGGAGCTCGAGGTGCCAACTTTCAGGTGTTAGGAGTTTTGCAGAGATCCATCGTGAAACACTTGTTAACTGGTGTTGACTTGGTTTGTTTGGTCAAATGCCTTCGATCCAAAAGCTATCAAAAGCTTTGTTATCCATAACCGGTAATTCGGTTTCAGATTTCACGGATAGTCACTTAGCAGGAGTTTGTTGACATTATGGGATGCCTTCGCGGGTGTCTTTAGAAGTGAAACAATAAAGAACCTGAAGAGCCGACATTCCCGTTTCAAGCCATTCTTCAGCAAAAAAAGTTAAAATAACCTGCGAAAGTCACTACTTTGAATATAAACAAGCAAGAGATTATGATCTAAGAGAGAACACATCCCTGTGCCCCATGATAATCTTCTTTAATCTATTATAGCGTCGCGTCACGCTGTCAAAGTTATTTTTAGTTTCGGTCCCACGTTCGCGCAGCCAATGCCCAGCGATCATCATATCGGTTCGCGTTCTGATAAAAAACCGAAATTGAAAATCTAACGGGTTGAGAGAGAAAAAAAAAAAAACGTTTTGTTTTGAACTACCACACTGTTTTCATTTCAGAATGTCTTTTCGGAACGGATTAAAGCCAAAAATATCTCTTTGGAAAGCTCTTTCAAAGTGCCGTGCAGTTCGAATTATTCTTCCTCTTTCCTTAGAAATTGCGCTCCAAAACTCCAGGCGCATTTTTTTTGGCACATTTGATTGTTTATTTAAAAGAATCGACCAATCAGGTGTTTTTCCTAAAATAGCCTCGCAGTATGACCACGAGCTAAAATTATCATTGGAAGAGGCCTATGAAGGGAGGATGGGTTCTCTAAGATCATCGTCTCGTAAGCCACTAATCGTAATCTATAACAAAATTTTCGATTCTGATTGGTTCTCTGCGCGCCTATTTGTCACGTAGTCGGTGCGCGATCACGTGGGTGTCCAAATATAGGTATCCAATTTGAACTTTCCGTAATTGGACACCTGTAATTGAATACCCACGTGATTCGCACGTCAATTACGCGCGCTTTAATGGCTTCCTTCGCACTGTTTCCTACAGTTTTCAAAACTTTTGAAAAGCGTTACAGACGTTTTCACTCAAAAGAAGTTCTCAAAAGACATTTTTTAATTCCGAAATTTGTTATAGATACGACTGATTAGTAGTTGGACCTCATGTCGTACAATTCAGGGAGTAATCGTGCTCGTAATTTCAAATCGGCCTCGCGCTCCGCACTCCGATTTTGAAAGTACTTGCGCGATTACTCCCTGAGTTGTACTCCACTCGGTCCAATTACTATTACTAACATGGCATTACCCGTAATCTGCTTACATATTTAAACTTTGCACGTGAAAGTGGAAGATATATAAAGTTTCTAATTCCTGAACAACAACAACAGCAGCAACAACCTTTATTACCAGATTAAAAGTTAAACTTAAATTACAGCATAATATGTTAATACAAATGAAGGTAACATTTACTCAGAATAACTAAAAAGCTAATTGAGCTGAGTAAAACTAAATAATGTTTACATATCGGATGTAGCTTGGCACTGAACACCTGTGACTATCTCAAAACTTGGTGTGATATTTCGATTTCCCAACACTTTCATACGACTAGTTTAATTGATTTTCAACACCAATACTTGTAAACATCAATCTATGTTTATGGCGGGTATTTGATCAATAAGTTTCAAACACTGCTGTTTTAGCAATACACTCTTTTTTTAATAACAATATTGTTTTTCCGTCTCAGGCTGATTATTCTTATTTTTCTTTTTTTTTATTAGCTTATTTTCAAAATCTCAGCCTCGGGTTTGTTTTTAAAATATTCTTACAATCAGGAGCCATAATCGGTACCGAATACGGCTCCTGTTACAATTTCGCAAATTTCAGCCTCGATATTCTTATAAAATGAACATCGCCCACACGGAACAATTTTAATTATGTCTTATCCAGAAGCAAATATAACTCCTAACGACACCAAATCGATTTCGTGGGATCGCTGCATCTCCATGAATAAACTCCTCAATCCACCATTGACAGGCACCTAATCTTGTTATAAAGACACGAGTGTTTTACTGGAACGTACACCTTTCGTAAAATTCATACGAATTTACATCCGGGACCGTAGTGACGTATTTTCTATATCCTCTCCAGTGATACCTATGACTTCTATCGTACGGCTGCCAAACTTAACCAAACTCCGGTTAAAAGATGGCGAGTGTTAGGGAAGTCCGACAGAAAATTTCTCACCATAAGGAGCACGAAAATGCCAAAAATGACATAATGAAGAAAAAAGCTTTTTGTGGCTTACTGAACAAGATATTCCATTCGTTCGCTGCACTCACTCGTGAGACATTGCTTTTGCCACTCGAATATAAAATTCATATCCTCTCTCCACCGTATAATATCCTCTAGATATCACACGAGAACATGTTAACCCACGAAAACGAGTAACCAGTTCCCCAGAAGTTAGATCTTCCCAGCTATTTCCTATGATATTGCCGATCTGAGTTAATAATTTCAGCGATTTCCAGTCAAAGGCCGGGCCGGGGGATTGAGTTTTATCAAAGTTTGATGACGGTTTGGAATTAATACATTGACGTTTTGGTGCTAAAATCATCTTCCTTAAAACATTAAAAAGAATCAAACACGATATATTACTTGTATGTTGGCCCAATCACAACACCGGACAATATAAATGTCCCCTTGGTTACTGTTCTGACGCTAAGCACGTGACGTCCTGGTATCACGTGACGAGCAATAGTGATAACCTTTGTATGACTAAAAGGCGAGCGAGTGTTAATTAAAACTCCCCTTTCTTCGTATTCATTTAACCAAACTTTTGCGGTCCCTCCATTTCCGTGTGTTCGAACGGCGACAGCGAAATTTCTGGCGTCAGTTCTACTTTCCAAATTACACTTTTTTGAAAACGAGGTTAATGGTATTAATATTGCTAATTCTAGGAGAGAGTTTGCCAGATACGATTGCCATCCGCCATATGCATCGGTTCGAAACCTTTGAATTTCAGAAGACTGAATCTGGTCCTCTGGATAGAGCCGAATAACTGTTGTGTTTACCGATCCTTTCCTGTTAATAGGAACTCTTTGTACCACCTCAAATCCAATATTGCCGATTTCTTTCACCTGAAGACTTCGACTCAGTGACATGTTCTTGGTTAGGTCTGGTGTCATCAGGGTATAGCACAGAGGATGGTCACGAAAATACTGTTGATAACTCTTAGACACGGGTTCTGGAAGGTCTCTGAATTTCAACGGGCAATCTGGCAAAATGATGATATCGCCTACTGATGGTAACGAACGTGTTGGGACAGTTACTTTGACTTCTTTGGAGGTTAATACATTGTCGATTATACTTAACATTAATTGCCTCATGTGGTTTATGATCATATAAGCGACTTGAGCATGACCTATGATACTCACGTGATTGCCATCAGATGTAAACATCTTTGGAAACTTTTTCCCTACTTGCCAAGGACTAGAACATAAGAAATTTCGAAGGCTAACTGTTGTTATTCCATAGTTTACGGCGAGCATAGTTTGTCCATGGTTTTCCAGGTTATTGCATACTGGAATTTGCAATGCACCTTGAACAAAATTAACGTACATAACTGCAGGCGAGGTTCTTTCGCTCAGAATTTCTCTGGTCAATTGCTCCAGAGGCAGGGTCATAGGACATCTGGAAACTTTTAACTGAATATAATCATTGACGGTGAAATCCAGAAGTGCAAGATTCATTTTAGTGTTTGGCTTCAATAAAACATTGTAGCAAAAGGCGAAAAAGTTGCTGCCGGTTCCCCCTATGGCAAGATTATGAAGCTTAAAAACGGAACCTGTTATAGGCTCTACTGTTTTTTGCCACCAGTCGCTGAACACCCGGTAATATATACCTCTTAAGTCTTCATTATCAAGAGTCAAGCCTCCACCTGCAGAAATCGAACCACCCATTATGGCTACGTTGACATCTTCTCCATTTAGT
>Ga0126338_10001206_pt1 | contig 16376 bp, 7 predicted proteins | sample OrbCmetagenome_2_FD_92529 | JGI IMG/M metagenome (GOLD analysis project Ga0126338, IMG submission 92529) | Coral microbial communities from Petempiche,Puerto Morelos, Mexico - Orbicella C C metagenome | ecosystem: Host-associated > Invertebrates > Cnidaria > Coral | place: Petempiche,Puerto... | reverse complement strand
GTCTGTTATGAATTGCGACTGTTTTCAGCGACGTATTGTCTTTATATCAAGCAAAATAATGCTTTACTTTATTGAGACAAAACTTTGCAAGAAGACAGTTGGGTTTTGAGCAGACTTGTGGACGATTTCATTTGCTCCAGTTTTAAGCTTTCAGTTTTTTGGGTATCCCTACTGGGGATAACCAAAACACTAGGGATTTGGGTGTGGGGGTACCCAAAACACGGGGATACCCGGCCAAAATCACTGTGACCGACCTGTGTAGCAGGCGTTGCCATGCGATTAAAGAGTGTCATCCAATAACGAAATCCTGCGATCAACTTCCAACTCAGGAGAACCTTAAATGTGTTTCCCGATCAGTGCAACGTCCAGATCTCAGACGTTCAGCCTTCCTCTTCTCTTCCTTTTCTCCCGATCTCCCTCCCCTCAACCTTAGGAGGACCCAGGTTTCTCAAGCTACTATGTAGCAATTATAAACCAGTAACTGGAAAAACATCGCAAACTCTAAGCGCGCAATTCCGATTGGGAGCCTAAGCTAAAGAAAACTCAACCTGAAAACTCTGTCGAATGAGGTCGGAGAGAGTCGGAGTTGAGTCGGAGAGAGACGGAGAGGCCTAGCCTGTCACCAGTCTTCTCTCTTTCGTTTGTACAACATGGCCGCTCTAGCGAAGATTTACCTGGTGTTCTACAATGTCACACTCACTCTTGGGTAAGGAGTAATTTACGCATTTGTAGATACCCTTCTATGGCTATTTACCTTTCTTTTTAATGTCTTAAGTGAAAAGATGCTAGCTCTCTTGTGGGCTGGCAAACGGGAGCTCTCGCAAATATCCTTTCGATCTGTCAATGACATGATCTGCGCGCGGGTTTTAAAACGTAACGCGCAAGTGAAAGCTTTGATTCTCACTCAGCTTCTTTGAAAGAAACGCATGGCCACCTTTAGAGGAGTAGATGTATTGGCAGCTGGTTTAGCTCTGTGGGGGATGAAAAGAGGAACAAATTATAAATTTATTATAGCTGGTGAATCGAAGGAGTTACAATCTAGGAGTTGATGATGGTCACGAGCTTATCAGACCAGCCTGTCTGGGCTTGTACTGAAACCACAAATTAAACAAGCATGTTTCCCTTTTGATACATCTAAGAATTTTCTGTGAAACCTCTACACGAATGTTTTAATTGCCTCCGTGGACCGTGTATGTTAATTTTGTAGTTAAGTGATCACATCAGGTTTGGAATATTGTGTACATCTCTTAGGCCGATTTCAGACGTCGTGCCTCTGCCTTGCCGAACTTAATTGCAACTAGATTTGACTGTAGCACGGCAGAAACACAACTCTGATTCAAGTGTTGTGCCAGAGCTGTACCAAATTCAGGATTTACCGAAGCCCCCTTGTTGCTTTCAGAGCAGCCAGTGAACAGGCTCACCTTTGAGTCACGCGTGCGAGCAGCGACGAGCAAAGCAATCTAGCAGGAAGGAACCTGGTGAAGAGGTACCAGGAAAGTGAGCCTGCCTTGATCTCTGTAATTTTTTTATTTCTGCTTCACCTGAGCAAAGTGAAATACCATTTGTCAAGAAGCAGAAAAGGCGAGAAAACTGTCAATCTGTTACGTTTGATAAGGACCGATTAGATCCCCACGGAATTGGTAATTTACCGCACGTTCTCATAAAAAATATGTCGTCCACATTTGGAATCAGAGGAAGAATTGATGTTTTAACAATGTTCCAGTCTATTTCTGGTTAAATTTCAAACTAAAGAGGGAGCAGGAAATAGCAGTTTAAAGTATGTTAATGAATCAAGACAAACATGTATAATTGCAAGCAGGCAACAAAACAACACAAAGGCATTTGCCTGTTTACCAGAGCAAGATCACTTAGAATCAAGTGTGTGTCCTTGCGAGGCATTAACTTTGACGGCTTTTCTACGGTAAAACGCTATCAACAACGGATATCATGTCTGCATGTTGTTATGAAAAAGATTTACAATTTTCTCATGAAATCTGAGCTGCCAAAGTTCACACTTCCGCTAAAAATTAGTTGGTTTATTTTTCTGCAGTTTCCAGGGTGGAAATGAAAAATTTGCAGAGATCAAAGCAGGCTCACTTTCTCATCTTGCGGCTTTGCCGCTTGATTTCGTGCTCCAACACGAGCCTGCTTGCAGGATACTTTCAGTGGGAATGCGATCCTGCTGAAATACATGAATTATTTTTTGGGCAAAGCAGATCTATCTAGAAACCCAACATTTATATTTGTGCCATGCCAGAGTCATGTAGCGCAGCAGAGCTTGTCAAACTTAACTACTCACTAAACTTAATTCAAATGTTTGATTCAGATGCCATGCTTCTGCTGTGCTTTCATGGAACTTTCAACTTTATTACCTCCATCACTTTTACATTCAATATATGATACATATTCCCACAAACAGGCTTGAAAACCAAAAAGTGATGAGGCGTCTATAAAAAAGCAGAAATACTTGAGGTAATAGACCTCCTTTAATGGTCATTATTAACTTTAGGTCATTAAATGCTTGCCTTACAATCAACCAAAGATAACAATTATGATAGATACATAATTGTAGAAGTAATTTAGTTCGGCATGGCAGAAGCATGACGTCTGAAATGGACCTTAGACTGAATCTACAGCCACCATGTTAGAGGGTTTGCAAATATACTTTCAGAGACCACACTTGACACTAGATACCATCGTACATAGTTTTAAAATCTCAGCTAAATCAAGTTATAGCCACCAGACAATCAAAGTGACCTAGTTTGTAAGTCCCCTGGACCAAAGTAAGTTAAATTGCAAGCTGAACTTATCCTGGTATAGTCAGTTGAGCCCCAATCAAACTCAATCAAACAAAATCCATGGATTGAGTTCGACTGAGTTTGGCAATTGAACAAAATCACACTCACACAAAAATAATTGGACAATCAAACTCAATTTTGAACAATCAACGTTTAATTTCTGGACTTTTGAGGCTTGAGTTATTTCAGTATAACACTGTTTTTGAGTTCTATTGGGTTCAATTTGTCCCACTGAGTTCAACTGGTTAGGAAATCAAACTTGCACATTGCTGAACTCAATCTACGGATTGGGTTCAATTCAGTTCGATGAGTTGGATTTCGAAACGTTGGATTGACTATGCAATGTGGAAAAAACAAATTCTATTGTCAATAGTTATCCGACTATCAGATTAACAAGGATTTTAAACTGTTAAATTCTGGTAAATTGTGGGCTACATTTATGTCATTTTTATGTTGCAGGTGGAGTGTGATTCTTGTCCTCTCAGTGCAACACTTGGCAAAGAAGAAGACCAACATAGGACTTTATGACTCTGTGGAGAAACCCCTCAAGATATTTCAGTCAGCAGCCATTCTAGAGGTGATTTGCTAAAAGCCAACTTAAGTGTTACAGTATTAAGCACTTAATGACTGGCCCCGTAGGAAACAGTGAGTTTTGTTTCCCTAAGACCCTCAGTGTTCCCCGAGGTGAAGCTGAGGGGAACATTGAGTTTTACGGGAAACAAACCTCACTCTTTCCTGTGGGGCCAGTCATTAAGTGTTTGGTTTTACCTCCCAACTCAAAAATAGAAAAGAAAACTGCAAAAAAAAATGTTATATTTGCTTGACAACTGGCACACAAATTTGTGGTGGTTTCAACTGGTGTACAGCCTGATCACTTGTGAGTTGAAAGTTCAAGTTTCCCTAGAGAGTTAGTGAGTTTTGACTTACGACATGTTCTCCTCCAATGGGAAAATGTATTTGAGTTGGGATGTATTTTTTTTTTTATACAGATATATATGAACTTTATTGGTTTCCTGCTCTACTAGTACTTACAACATCCATCTCATATATTGCTTTAATTACTACAGTACTTTAAAATTGTTTACATTACTTTTTGTCAGTAATATTACTTACATTTGAACATCACTATTTGGTTTACATCGCAGTACCTACAGTTAACTTGATGTGCATTATTTCATTATTTAACCACATTACTAACATTTCTCTCATATATAGTTTATTAACCAATTTCATGTACAGCATTGAATTGTATTCTTACAGTCTTGCACCTGAGCACTTCTGCGAGGAGTAGTTTTTCGTAACTAATAACAATAGTTTTGTATTCTGTTCTACTGAGTTAGGAGTTACAACAAATGTTTTAGAATTAATGGTAAATGGTTTGAACCTGGGTTTATCTGTAGTTTGCCATGTTGTATTCACTTGGTAATGTGATGTTGGCTAGAGCTAAAAAGCACTGTTGTTGATGACTTACATTTCAACAACCCAAGTCTAAGTTATCTTTAGATTTAACTAGGTTTTTCATTCCATGCTCAGAGCAATAATACAGTAGAACCCCTATTAAGCAGTCACCTATGAAATGGCCACCCCTTTTAGGCGGCCAGTAGTCAAAGTCCCGATGAGGGCTTCTCTATTGTTTTTACCTCTGTTATAAACAGCCAACCCCTTTTAGGTGGCCACTATCCATTTCCCGAGGGTGGCCATTTAATAAGAGTTGAACTGTATATGTTTTAGTGATTTATAAATTATTCAAATTTACTACTACTGGCTTTAGTTGTAAACATAATTACAAGACAGTAGCTAACATAATTATTTACTGCTTACTTTCTAGGTATTTCACTGTGCTGTAGGTAGGTATCATTTTGTGCCTGGTTTACATGGTACACACTTAGGATTTCAGCAGTTGCACTAACATACTGAATTGAAAGCCTGGCCTTGGTTCTGCTTTACTAGACGCACTTTTTAGGCAAACTCAACAGGAAGACAGGCTGGGCTTTCTAAGGTTACTACGTTTCTCATAAAGCATGTCTACTCTAGACATGTTTTGGAACATCCCCTTAAGGAGGGCCACTCTATTCATACTGCCACCTCATTATTACGGCCACTTTATTCTGGCCTTAACTAAAGCTCAGTGAGGCATTCTCTTATTTAAAGAACCCCTTTCATACAGCCACCCAGTGAATACGGGCAGATTTTTGTGGCCCTGGCCATGGGAGACTGCATTAATGGGGTTACACAGTAGTATGAATGTAGTACAAGTCAAATTTTTCTGTAATGTTTTTTTTTTAAAGTGATTTAAAACATTCATTCCAACCAACTTTTTCAGGTCTAGTGCCTTCTTCAGTTGTTTTAACAGCATTTCAAGTAGCTTCAAGACTCTTTTTAACCTGGGCGATTATGCATAGTGTACCTCAAGTGAGTACAAACATATCCTGTGTGGTTCAGTGAAGCATTCTAATCTGTAGGCAAGGCAGTTCCAGGAATATACATATGTGCCCTAAGAAAGTTCAAGGGTGAGGGAGTTTAAAAGCAAAAAGTATAATAATAAAGCCTGAAAGTGTGAAGGTATTACAGTGTAAGTGGGAATTTCAGTGGGATGGGGGTGGGGGCTCAGACCAAAATTGTGCAGCAACACAGAGGGAAGGAGTGGACATGTGTCCTTTTCATGCGGTACAGTCTGGTGATAACATATTCCACTGGTAAACAAAAAACATTCTTGTAGTAGCAGTGTTATGAAGCCTCTACATAAAAATTATATGATTTCCTGTCTCTGTTTATTTATTATAATTTTGTTTAGGTTCAAGACAATCCTGGTGTAGCTGCATTTGTGTTAGCTTGGTCCATTACAGAAGTCACCCGTTACTCTTTCTATGCATTTTCCCTGCTTGACAGACTGCCATACATTATTCAGTGGTGCAGGTAACTAGCTGACCAGCTTCTGTGATTGTAGTCTTTCGGGATGTGTAATATTATGTGGAGTAGTTCTAACCAAATTTTGATGTGTCCACACCTAGTACATAAATATATTGTCATCTGTAGAACCCAATCAAACTTTGGATTATGTTCAAACCTTCATATGACCCAGGGGCTAGATCAGGGTTCCAGATAAGTTTCAACAAGAAAATTTGAATGGTTCATTTCCCTGTGCTCCCACCAAATCATTATAAATTTTCTATTAATTTGGCGGGTCATGAAGGTGACCTTGTAGGGTTTTTGACCTGAGACCCCACACTTATCTGGAACACTGCTCGACAGAATTTTAGAAATGGCAGTTAAATGTCATCGCTTCTGCATGCATTGTGTGCCATTTATTGTAATTGCAGGAAGTTGTTTTTTAAATAATTATTTTCTGCACACTCTTGAGGGACTGCTTGTTTGGGTTGTTTCATCTTGGGGCGTTTTGACCCATTTAACTGAGCTGTGATAACATGATGACGATATGGGCAAAAAAATATAATAAACATTTTGATAATTTAAATACATATTAAGTGATTTCCCTTTTTGTAGCAGAGTTTTCAAAAAGAGGAACATTTTCTTTTCTTCTTTGTGATTCTATTGAGTTACAAAAACTCTTGTGAAAGTTTGAGAAAACTCGAAAAAGCTGTGACAACACTCTCCTGCTACTCGTGCTACTTGCGTTTCTCGTTCTCACAAACTTCCACTCGTGTTTCTACAACTGAATGGAAGCGCAGAAATGTTTTCTATTTTATAATTATAGAAATTATAGCTGGGTCTATCAGTTCTAACTTTGCAGTTAGCAGAGCTTTCCGCTAAGGTAAGGTAGTGATTGGAATACACCCAAGGCACACTCCTGCCTGTTCCACTTTTGTCCCTCTACCCACTTGTCAAAAACAAACTATCCACTTCAAGCTAACGCGTGTGTGTGCTGTTTACAGATACACTTTCTTTTTCATCCTGTACCCCATTGGTGTAACGGTAAGTGAAATTAAACCTTTTCCTTAAGGTATAAGTCGATGAGAAATTCCTGCACTGATGATGTTTCTCTACTGAGATCCTTATAGCATCTGTTATTGGCTGTTGCTTAATTGGAAGTTTTATGCTGAAGTATCAAGTACAGTCTAACTCCTATTAAGCGGCCAGGGAGGTGGTTGCTTAATAGGGGCTGGCCACTCAATAGGGGTTCGTGTGCTTTGAATATTTTCTAGTTTGGGTTAATTGCTTAGTGAACATAGAATCACGTCAAGACAATCATAAACGTGTGTTTGAACGTTTTCATCAGTTGTCAAATTCTTTTTTTGGACTCTTATCTGCCATCTAAAGAAAACCAAACTACATGTACAGTGTAATATTAAATTTTGGGTGGCTGCTTAAAAGAGTAAGAGCAATGGAGAACTTCCTCCTCGGAACGACCAAAAAGTGGCTGCGACCGCTTAGTAGAAGTGGCCGGTTAACAGGAGTTTTACTTACAGTGTTTTATTGGCAACAATTTCTGGACTTTGATAACTGGCCACTTATTAAGGGGCGACCTCTTAATAGGTGGCGGCTTAATAGAGGTTGGTATGGTGACACTACATCGATTTCTATGAAATGACGTCATTAGACGTGGTCTAGTCCCTTCGGTTCTGTTCTATACGCTGGCTATTTTCTGTCAATCAAATATGACAAAGATCAACAAGAAGAAAACCAAGTAAAAAGACATGAGGATTTGTAGAGCAGGTTGAGGGCGAGAGCACTATAAGAACTCCATAGTTCACATGTAGCAATTACGTTATAAGCTCGAAATTTCTATTTAACAATTAGATTATGAGCTCGAGATTTCTATCAGGTGATAGTTGAGAATGATACCGGTTTCGCCCCATGGCGAGTTCGCCCCCACCAAGTTTGTCCCCACTATAAAATTTCTATTTCGAATTCGCCCCAAAATTTTGAGTTCGTATTTACGTAGTTGTTATCGAGTTATTAATACGGTTTTCGAAGAACCATTTCAGTCTATGTATGTTTGATAAGCTTAGATGATGATTGTTCGCTTGTTGCAGCCGGCGCGCGCACAGCAACAAAGTCAAACGGTTACTGGTCATCTCGCCGCCACCAGGGAGTCTCGCCACTAACGAACTCGCCACCAAGCGAAGTCACCTCGCCACCAAGCGACGTTTCCTCGCCAAGGCAGTGGATAAAAGAATGAGGAATAATTTCTATATACGACTCGATCTGGTTGGGGGCGAACTCGATCAGGTTGAGTCGATGTGGGGGCAAACTCGGTGGGGGCGAACTCGCCATGGGGCGAAACCGGCAGCTACCATAGTTGATGAGGCCGAAGGCCGAATCAACTGTCGCCTCATAGAAATCGAGAGCGAACAATCTAATTGTTTTAAGTAGAATTCTAACGCACTGAAATTTCCTTCAAATGACGAACACAATTATTTCTGGTCTTAGTATTAAACTTCACGCTTTAGAAAATTCGCGCGGTCTGAATTAATTGTCAATTTGACATTTGCAGTTGTGTACGAGCATGTATCAGTTTCTTTCAAAAATTTCGAGCTTTTTTAATTCAAGAAACCGTAGATGCCCTCCTAGTCTTCTCAGGAATTTTGTTGATTTATTTGTTTGTAAACGTCTTTCAAAACTTCGGAGAAACGAGGAAACGTTGCAATTTTATTGACAACACGAAACCACTGCACACTAATGGCTGATAGGGTGCAATAGCTCAGCCAATCAGATTACAGCATTTGCATTAGTATACTAGTAGAATTCTACTAACTCGTGATAGTTGGCGAGGGCGCAGCCGGAGTCAGCTATCACCGATAGAAATCGAGAGCGAAAACTCGTATTGTTTTAGTACAAATCTACTAGTCGTTCAAAACTTTAGCCAAATCCTTTTCACAGACTCATCGAAAACGCAAAGAAGCACAGGCAATCGCACACTGCTAGGCTACTCACTATCTACAACAGAATACGCAGTGAGTAGCGTAGCCAATAAGAGAACTGCATTCGTGTAATAGAACGATAGCAGATTTGTACTAAAGTTCTTTAGAACCAAGTTTATTATATGTATGTATGGTGAAAATAGAGATACAACAATTTGTTTGCAGAAATTTACTTTAAACCAAAAACCTTTTTTCTGAGAGACCAAGATATAAACCCTATAGAGTATAAACATGGATAGAATAGCTATCAAGCGTTTCTTTAAATATCATGTGGTTCGAAAAGTGTTTCATTTAAATTGAACCAAATCAACCAAAACCAGTGGCAGTTTGAACTGATGGTTGGACCCAAAAGCAGACGACTTGGCTGTTTACCTACTTTACGTATCTTTTTACTTAATTATATTCTGTTGTATTTTTTCCTTCAATGTTTATATTTCAGGGTGAATTGGTATCAATATATTCCTCGCTGCGCCACGTAGCCAAGTCTGGTCTGTACAGCGTATCCATGCCAAACGCCTTCAATTTTGCATTTGATTTTCATCTCTTCCTAATCGTGGTCATGTTGTCTTACATTCCAAGTAAGTCATTGTTAATTTTTTTTTATTCTGCGACAAAAAGACTACGACCTGGGTTCTCATAGGAGCAAATAATCATAATAAAAAGAGGCAGCATGGCTTAGTGGGTATAGGGCGCTGGATTTATAATGCGGAGGTTCCGGGTTGAAATCTTCCTCCCTGCCGCTAGATGGTTTTGTGTTCGGTGATCCCGAATTCAACTATTTTACTACTTATAAATAGCCAACTGGTCAGCTTGCCTTTAACTATTTGGATTTTTAACGAGTTTTCAGACCTATTTTCAATATTTGTTATCCCCTAATTTATTGTGTTCCAAATTAGCACAACAGTGCTAAATCCCACGATACTTAAGTAAAGAGATTAAACCTCCAGTCTCAGATTACCGTACGACTCCGTAGAAACCAATGTCTGGACAGGTTAGCCTGCGAGCAGACTCACCTTTGAGTCACGCGCGAACGGCCAAGAGCGAGGCGATCCGGCGGGGTGGAATCTGGAGTCTGTAGTCGGGTGGAGTCTGGGGTCACTTTCTCGTCGCTCGATTCTGCGCACGCGGCTACGCCGCCCGAGCTTGTGCTCCAATGTGAGCCCGCTCGCAGGCTAGGACAGGCTGGCGTGCGCCATAGGCGATGATCAATCCTACTTCTTAAGTCCCCTGTCGTGTGCATCCCTCTCTAACTAGTATCAGCCGGCTCTTGCTTGGCTTGATCTCTAGGGATGACCTCTCGCGCCATTAACAACAACAATAATCTCTATTTTCTTTTGTTGTAAAGTTACATGTTATTTGGCCCGCTGATAGCAAGTGCTAATCTACGCGGGCCATTCATCGCTTATGCACATAACAAGATTAATTAAATGAGAGTAATAACAATTAATTTAAGATTAAAGATATAGTTAATGTTATTATCGTTTCTGCCTATTTGGCGTCTCCCTCGTAGATTTTTAATGGCTTCCGCAAAGTTCCGGCTCAGCGTAACTTTTTCATGTGTTATCATAATTTGTTATGTGGCTCGAAGATTTAAAGAACAGTCTGATGTACGTGTGTAAATTAAACACAATTTTAAGATACGTAATTGTACTAATTTAAAACAATAAATCAAATATTAAAGGTTAAGCTACATGTTCCTGAACTAAAAACAAAGTTATAGTGGTAGCCCGTTGATAGGGAGTTTAAGAAAACCACGACGGCAACGGCAACGTCGCTAAACAAAAGGTTTAATGAGCAGCACAATGGCTGTGCACGTGCGTTATAATTCTTGGTACATTTCTTTGCCGTCCTCTGCAAAACAACAACGTGAAATGACCAAATTCTGCGTTGTCTAGAGAACGTGAACCACGACGGCTACTTTTTAAATTTTTATTGCAAGTGTTTCGCCCTGTCCTAGATTCAGTTTCGCGATAGTTTTGACACTAAGAAACAAAGGAGAATGGCTTTATAGTACCGCGAGATTCGTAGGTAAAATATAAAATCATTTTTTAAACGACGCTGTCCTCGGCGTCGCCCCCCGGGCGGGGGTTGGGGTGGGGTACTCCCTTATATGGGCTATATAGGTATGTGCGGCCCCAAAGGGTAGGGTTTTTCAGCCGTTTTGGTCAAATAGGGTATCGATTTTGGCCATTTTGGTCTTAAATAGGGTATGGTTGTAGCACTCTAGTCTTGAATTGGGTAAGTTTCATAGAAGCTTCTTTTTCATCATTATCACTAAGACCGTCGAAAAAAGCTCTTCATAACTTATGATTAGGGCACTGTGTCAGCTGCAACGGTCATAAATAGGCTATCGTATTTTCGGCCAGGTCATAAATAGGGTAGCAAAAATCGCAGATTTTGGTCATAAATAGGGTAAGGGTTTTGGGAAGTGGGCCGCACACCCCTAGTAGGGGCCCAACCCAACTTTTCTGGGAGTCCCCCCCACCGCAGTGGGCGTCGCGTCCTGGTTTCTTAAACCCCCTAACCCCGTCACCGTATTAACGAGTGGCAATGGGGAGCTTAAGAATCCACGACGGCCACGCCGAGGACAACGTCGATAAAAAAAATGAATTTATAGTTTACCTACGAATCTCGCGGTACCCTAGAGTCATTTACTTGGTTTATCACTGACAAAGCTATCACAAAACTGAATCTAGGACACATCGATAAACTCGAAATAAGAATTTAAAAACTAGCCGTCGTGGTTCACGTTCTCCAGACAACGCAGAATTTGGTCATTTCACGTTGTTTTGCATTGTTCTCCTCATTAAACCTTTTGTTTAGCGACGTTGCCGTTGCCGTCGTGGCTTCTTAAGCTACCTATTAGGCGGGGTTCTGCTGTACTATATAGTAACATAATGTAAAACAACGAGTATTAAAAACGCTTTATCTTGCTTCAATTGCAGTCTTCCCGCAACTTTACTTTCACATGGTTCGTCAAAGGAAGAAAGTGATCGGTCGGAAAGACAAACCTGAATAAAGTACAGACGAAGTGTTGACTGGTAAAACACGCGAGTCAATGATAATCAGGGACTGACAGGAAAACTACACTGTTGTGTTTCAGACGTGTGTTTGTGATCGGATACTTTTACAGTGAAGCTAAGAAATTATTGAGAAAATAAGAAAAATAAATTACAGCTAATTTTTCAGTCAACAACAACAACTTTATTATGACTCGCATATTTACAATTTTACAGAAATATATACACATTAATTTAAAAAAGCTTGACAATAGTAACAGCGCGAACCCGCAGATAGCCTGGGCTAATCTAGGCGGGCCACATCTATATTTATAAAATTATTAGACCATTAGTACATAAATAAGATTGTTATGCAACTACTTACAGAAGGATTTACAAACCGTTGAATACAAGTAGTTAACTCAGAGTTGAGTAACGTTTCAGAGTGGTTAATTGTAAATAAGTACAGTAAAGATGACTTGTTATGTATTGTTTGAAACAGTAAAAAAAAAAAAAAGGAACTGGGGCTTGACGCCATCTCGTAAACTGAAGGTCAGGTCAGACGTAGTTTCAGAGTGGAGGCATGTAGCATGCAAACGCAAGTTTCGGCAGTGTGCACAATTCCATTAAGCAAGCTCAGTCACAGTATTTTAATTTATTTTGGCCACGTACAAAATTACCTTTAAATTGAAGGAAACCTGAAAATAGTTGTCTACTAAGATAGAAAAACACGAAAGAGAAAATAATAAACCATAAAGGAACGAGGATGGTTAAGGATGGAGAGGATTAACACGGATTACAAACGACGAACTCGAAAAATTTAGGCTTAACTTTTCAAGATGTACAAACTGTGACCTAGCTCCTTTAAGTGCACTTGAACCCAAGTAGACTTCAAGTGCCGTTGAATGCTGAGTGTGAGCGCAAATGTTTGGAATGCACGTTTTTTTTTTTGTGGCAACCTTGCGTGCTATTGAGCACAAATTTACAAGCGACTAGCTCTACAATTAAAGTCTGGAGACAAGTCATTCTTACTTCAAAACTTAAAAGAGCTCAGTCTCGGTTTGCGCATATTGAAAATTTTAGCCTCAATTTTTCAAATTCGTTTGTTATCCGTGTCAATCTTCTCCTTCCTTAGCCATCCTTGTTCTTTTATGGTTTATCATTATGTCTTTGGTGTTTTTCTATCTTATTAAGCCTTGGTCAAACGGTGCATGATAGTTGATGGTAGTTGATGATAGTCGGTGAAAATTTGAGGACAATCATTCAACCATCACCGACTATCATGCGCCTTTTGACCAAGGCTTAAAACTGTTATTTTCAGGTTTCCTACCATTGAAAGGTAATTTTGTATGTGGCCAAGATAACTTAAAATACCGTGAGATTAACGCCCTGTTATATTAGCCAGTTTTTATTGTAGCTAAGAAAACTGCACAAAATTAACTGATGTGCGTGACACTGCCTGGATATAAACATTTTCCATGCAGCAAGTGTCGCACAACGTAGAACCAAGTTTTCGCAAAGATTACTAGAACAAAAACGTTCGAGAAATGTTTATCTCAAGGGTGTTATTCATTAGGCAACGTTTTCGCAACGAACTTGCGAAACAAGTTCCCAGAAAAATTGTTCAGTGTAACTGTGACTCCGTTTGTTACAGTGAAAACATGATATCAAAGGTACACTGTCACGACCTCGCTATAGAGCTTATCGGTAACAAAGAATACAGTAGTAGGGAGTTTACTCCCAAATCACACTGTAATGGATTTGTTCTGAAGACTACGAAGAAACAAAGCGAAAGATCCTGAACTTTGTAACTAAAGTCAAACCGACGAGATGTGACGCAGGATGATGTTTTATTCCAGCAGTTTTCATCCTACCGTAGATGACTCTCCAGCCACAAATGGTTACAAGCCGTCGAGCAGTTTAGAATATTTAGCCTGTTGGGGTGGAATTGAATATCATAGCTTTTATTGTGAATATAATTAGCGAATGTCCTCGAAAGGGTTAAATAAACCTCTTACGTTTCGTTTTATGTTTTCTTTTTACCATAATATTGAAATCAAACCGACACACCGTTTAAATTTGTAAGACGTGCTTCGGATACTCAGTATCCGAAACATGTATCCGAAACATGTATCCGAAACATGTCTTACAAATTTTAACGGTGTGTCGTCTTTTTTAAATGTTTGATTTCAATCTTACTGCTACGAAAATTTTACAATAATATTGTATTGCAATTACCGGTGAATGATATTTTTCACAGAATAAACCGAGTTTGAATGGTATTTTCTTGGTCTTTTATTTATTCTTTGTTCAGGCTTCACTGAGGCTCAATAACCATATTTTGAGATTTACATGAAATAAGCGAATATGATAAAACCTTTAGTCTGGTTTTAGCCTCAAATTTTATGCAGGAAATTCACCAAGGAGTATCGCATTGGCAATTATTTGGATGCTCTGTTTCTATTAAATCCCTTTCGACTGACGCTTTATTTGCACAGAAAGGACAAAATGTACACCGAAAACCCTTTGTGCAAATGGCAGGTGTATTGTGACGTATAAAAACAGGGAAAAACACATTTTACGAAGTTGTCATTGACTACCGCAAGCTGTCAGTCAAACGCACTCAAATCAATGTCATGCGTATTTCGGCTTGTGTGCCAACAGTTCCTTATTGAATCGAAAAAATTTTTATGGACCCTGCTTATAGCAAATATGATCTTTTCGCCCTTGTGAGTGAGGTTTTACCCTTCATGGGCGAACTTAGCCTTTTAGATTGCTTAGAATTAGCGTTTTGGAGGGCCCGACTTTCACGAGAGACGCGAAGATGACGGAAAACAAAGAACATGTAAATTGGAGTAGGTTTGGTTTGGATCCTGTTGGTCGAACAGAGCCTTCGCCTCCGCGATCACACCGTGATCAGTCTTCAGAGTTCAAAGCTACTAAGAGCACAGCGACCGGAAATCCTAACGTGAAAGATCTTTTTGACGAGGAACAGGTAAAAATGGCGGGAATTATGAGGGAAACTTGAGCGGTTGTCAATTTCAATTTTCGTGTTCGTAGGTCGGTATTCGAAAATGAAACGTTGTCATTATTTTGAAATTTCTCCAAGCTAATATTAACCAACAAAGCGATTTACAACCATATTTTCAAGGCAACTTAATGGGTTTTTATGGGTAGCAATCGTAGAACCGGGAATCTTTTTTTAATTTTTTTGTTTTGATTCTTACATTTCAAGCGTATAAGAACATTTTGCGTGGTATATTGTATGGCAGCTGCTTTCCAACATATTAGAATGCTTCAAATTTGATTTGATTTTCTGCTCACAGGAAAGCAGGTTTTCATACTAATCAAAATAACGAATCTTCTCACTTTGAACCACAAATATTTCAAGCTTGACTGATTTGTTTATCAGTCACGATTTTCCACAGGGTTAAAATCTTCAACTTAAGCTTAAGCTTAGGCTTACTTGCAAAGAGAATTTCTCTTGTCGATGAATTGTTAATCAGAGAGAGAGAGAGACGGAGAGAGTAAAACTGCCCGCGCTTTGTGATTTGATAAATTTATTTCGATAGGCCTTTCTGTGCATCAGCCACTTTGCTTCTTCACCTCAAGCAATATTATTATCTCATGAAGCATTCTATACGTAGTGTGACAAAAATAAGACATTTACAGACTGAATTAAGGAATACAACACAAGTATGACGACGACCGAATTATTGTGCCGGTAGTTATTCAGATCGCTTTTTGTTTTGATTATTAACATAAGCTTACATTGTTCAGGTACGAGAAAGGAGTAAGAATCAAACTGTCTTATATTTGAGGCGAGTTTTAGGGCTAGAAGAAAGAGTTGATCAATCACAAAACTTCTCCTTTCAACTATATTCTCTCTCTCAATGAAGTCTTATCTCGCTGTATAATTTGTTCTTTTACCTTGACTCCCGATGTATCGTTGCTCCGAACATGCAAAAGAACGTTTGTTGCATGAGGTTTCAAAGGCAGATACGCCTAGAAATGATTTTTGAACTCTTGTATTTTATCGACCCGGTAAACCTAATTCAGTAACGTTTAACTTTATACGTTTAATTGAGCTTAATCTAGCCATTTATTTGCATCAATTAATTCAATAAGCATTGTCATGTAGTGGATTATAGCGCTGATTATGTAGATTCTCTCAATTCAAGGGTATAGAATGGTAAATCCAAAACTTTGTGAGAATGCTTGCAAGACCCCGGTTTTGGGTGGGGTGGGGAAGTGCAGTTGTAATCAGTGAAATTAATGGCCCTTTTAAGCTTTTACGAGAACAAAAAATCCCTATACCTTAAAAACCAGACACTTTTTCAACAATAACAACGTTGACAAGCTCTGACCTTTCACTACAAACTGTTTGTTATTCCTTATGATGTTTTAATAGGAAGATCAAGTGTCTGAAAAGCCATGGTGGAAAGCAAACTTCTTTGTCAGGGAGCCAGTGTTGTTTGGGACATGGGATGGTGAGCCATCATCTTTCGTAATCCTATTTAGATTACAGCACTTTGGTGGAACTCCTTAATACCACCACCACCTGCACTAAGAAAAATTTTGCTTGCTGAACCTCTTGTAAGCAACCACTCCTCCTGACACAGCCTCAATCACTATGGGCACCAACAACAAGATATCAGAAAGAGCAACAAATAATAAAATCCAAGGCTCTCTGAGAC
>Ga0126338_10001205_pt1 | contig 16376 bp, 7 predicted proteins | sample OrbCmetagenome_2_FD_92529 | JGI IMG/M metagenome (GOLD analysis project Ga0126338, IMG submission 92529) | Coral microbial communities from Petempiche,Puerto Morelos, Mexico - Orbicella C C metagenome | ecosystem: Host-associated > Invertebrates > Cnidaria > Coral | place: Petempiche,Puerto... | reverse complement strand
TGCATTTTACCCCTGCTATGCAATCTACAGTCTTCGTTTTACACTGACCGGCTATCAGGCCTTTTATCAGCCGAAAGTGCTGTCGATAGCAGTGAAATGGTTATGTTTCCGTTCAGGAGATCCTTTAGGTCCATAAATGTGCTGTAGTTGCAGCTCTTACCTTCGGACACGATCTGTTATTTCAAGATCTTCTTTAATTTCACCTTTCTCCACGTCTTGCACCATTAACTCCCAGTTTTTCTCCAGGAAAACAAAAACTCCGTGAATCCAGTATGCAAAATTGCCAAGAATCGAGCCCAAGTCTCTATCTCTTAGGGCAAACAAAATGTGAATATAAAGTCCCGCGGGCTCAGACTTGACATCAAGGTGAACACGGGGCGTGGAGAGGGCGTGGAGGTGCAGAGATGGGGCCAAAGTTGAAGGCCCTATTGGAAGGCCTCCTACTGAGTACCTTAGTTGAGGAGCATGAAACAGTTTAAGAGATTTCTGTAAGTTGTCAGCCTAGGGAAGATAACAGAATGATATTTGAGCCATTTTAAAATCTTATTCTAAGAAGGAACTAAGTTCTTGGATTTCTCGGTGTCAAAGAAACGACGTGTAACATAACAGAAAAAAGGTTTCCTTCACTAGTCCGTTTGTTTTCAGCAGTTTGCAAAACCATAAAACGCCCGCAAAGACCGAACTCCTTTTCGTTACTAATAAACATTTACGAAAGAAATAAAAACAGGATTGCAACCTAGCACTTTCGTTGGAGTATGTAAATAATTTTCCTCTAGAAGAAAATTCTCGACGTTTTTCACACCTTCACAGATAGTCAAAGCGGCTGGTAAAACCGTTACTATCCGTGTTCACTAACAAATGGGTTTGGTTTCGCGAAACGTTGCGTTGTTTATACATCTACATAGAAAAGCTTTGGACATGTGACTGTACTGAACAATAACTTGAGACCTTATGTGATAAGGCCTATGAAACAAACGAAGACGAGATTTTACAAATAACTTTTCCACAGGGCGTGCTGACCATCTCTAGTCTATAGTGGCGTTAGTACTTGTGTGTCCGCTCACCTGTGGTAAAACGTTATACATCGTATAATAAACACCAACTGCAAATCCATATTCTACGAATGTTTTGGAGTTGTCACGTGTCTTAGGAATAAGACAACTCTTCCCGGTTGTTCCAGAAGTAACTGCTAACATCCACGGCTCCTGGCTGGTCAAAACACTCTTCTCTCCTTTGGCAATCCGTTCTTTGAAAAAAATTACCATCACAGTTACAGTTTATAGTCAAATCGGAAGTGGTCGTAACAACAAAGAGGGAACATCAGCTGTGTGTAAATCAAGCAGCAATGACCAGTAGTCACCGCGCGTGTACAACAAGTCATGCCGCAGGGGGGGGAGGGGAGAGGGGGGAGGGGGTTACGCCTTTATATTGGCTATATAGGTATGTCCGGTCCCAAAGGGTATGTTTTTTGGCAGTTTTGGTCAGAAATATCGAGTATCGATTTTGGCCCCTTTTGGGTATGGGGTAATATGGGTATGGTTTTTGCACTCTAGTTCTGAATTGAGAAAGTTATCCTACCTGATAAAAGCATAAAAACATTGCCTTTAATACTGGTCTGAACAAGGGAACAAATTTCAAAGGTAGGTCTGAAACAAGGCATTAATTTATGGGTCGGGTCTTAGGGGAGTATAGAATTTTTGGTCAGGTCATAAATAGAGTAGGGAAAATCGCATATTTCAGTCTTGAATAGGGTAAGGGTTTTGGGAAGCGGGCTGCACACCCCCACCCGATGTTTCTGGTGTTATCCCCCAGGGAAATTATGATGCTTAAAATGTAATCAGCGAGGATTATGTCCAACAACAGATCTACGAATTGGTAATCCCTAGAGTCAGTAAGGATTTGTCACTGTGTTTGAGATGCTTATTAACTGCTCAGGCCAGATATTGAAAGGAAATGATTCCACTCTTCGCTCTAACATAATGACATTTGTGTATTATTCACAGAGTTCTGAACTTCAGCGATAATAGGTAGAAAATATTTCATTCATGATAAGCTGGTAAATGACTGGTGCACATGAAAAAACAATTTTAATTTTTAAAATAAATATTTTTTTTAGCGCAAGCGTTGTATGAAGTGTTATGTTAAAGCTGTAAAATGATTGAGCAACCAAAAAATTTCCCAGACTTCCTCACAAAAACCACAGAGGTTTTTCATGGTCTCGAGATGAACTCTCTGAAAAATGTATGTCCTAAATATGAACATTTACCTTGCTTATTTACTATGCTTATCTCTTAATTTCAGTTCTGATAATTTTGTGGTAAATCAAGAAAACATCCTCTATTTTCCTATCTATTTGAAACCGCCAGCGTAGAAATAGTTTCACTTATTTATTATGTTCTCTCCTCCTTACCGACGAATACATTTTTAAGCCATTGAGATGATCTCTAGTTTTTGACATAGTCTATGTCCTTTTAATACTGTTGGCAAGAGTGATGACTTAGAAATGAAACACACTTCCCTATGGTAGCGTTTTACGCTACCTGGAGTTTAGTTTTAGGCTGCGCCATAAAATGTTTATCTGTTCGTTCATTCTAGCGCAACTTGAATTCAGTTTCGAATTTATTTCGACTTCCTTGTCCATTTCTCGGGAAAATTATAGCTGACTATTTTTCGGTGCTCAAAACGACACTTTTATCAACTAGAAAACAACAGGCATTAAATTTCTCATATCACGAAAGTCCGAGGGGATTAAAGGCCTTGCGAACAGAGAATTTACCGAAACGATCCGTTTGGTGTCCCTGAAAAATGGGAGCTGCCAAAAAGAGCGTAGCAACAATGTTATCTTCCTTGTTTTTAATTTCTTTTTGTCACTCACTGTCTTTTAGTCTCATGGCGTGCAGTTATAGCGCGGTGGAACACCAAGGGGTCAAAACATCTCGTTATCAAACAGATCGAGCATAAACCTCGTGCTCTCGCCCACACCAAAATAACTGAATAGCTAATAATCATTTGTTTTGGTCAGTACCTTCTCGGGTACAAACTCATAATTCCGTACCATTATTAAAACCAATTGCTTCATCGTGAAAGTAACAATTTGCCAATAGGACTCTTAATTTCGTCTCACTTGAGACTCCCTTGTCAAAATTTCGCAACCTATTCCAGACCACTTGCTAAATCTGTAATCCCATCTCCCAGTATTAAATCAACTTTGAAAAGTTTTGACTGAGGGGATATTATGTGATAAGGGTTTGGTTTTTACCACCCGCCGGTGTTAGGGGCTTGTATTACTTGCTATAAATACCTGAAAACTGAGTATAAATACCTACCAACTAAACTCTTGTAGTGACTGTATTTTGTGATGGGATGACTGACTGTAAACCCGCGCCGATTCGTTATGTGGGTAAACTTGTACTTTCTTCCATATTTAGTCTCTGAATTTCTCTCCAGAATATTCAACAAAAACTTTTCTTGGACTTGACGAAAATTCTTTGTGTCTTGCTCAAGCTTTCGCTTAGCTTTGGCTCCAAGAAGATATATAAAGCGGTTCAGAAGAAAGTGAATTAACAGACTCCGTACTGTGTGGAAACTTGAACGACCTTTGATCCAAATATGAACACATCTAGTGACCACAAAACCGACAAAAATTAAAACAACTTTTAAAAGATTCGCCATGAACATGCCGTGATCATGGAAATAACGCTCTACACGTCCAAGCTATGTGCCAGCACTCGTGTATTGTAAATATCATTCAAGTGTTTTTTAATACCTTTGGGATGTAACAATTTAGATGTCCAGCTGTGTGTTCCAGTGCGCACGTTTTGAGGTCAAGTTAACTTCAGCGCACGAACCAGATATAACCGGTTTCTCTTCCCGCTTCCCTTATTTTTAACGACTTGAAGAAAGAACAACAACAGAAAATATATTGACGTGCAAACGAAAGTTTCATGATGTAACTTTTGTCATCACCGTCACGAATATAGGCCAAATAACGTCACTGGGGTAAAAGTTGTCAAAACCATCAACATGACTTGGAACACGGACATGAGAAGTCTAGGAAGCCACACGTGCACGTTTTTCACCCACGTACGCCTTTTTGTAATGAAACGTGTCTAGCGATTAAAGTTTTCTCCCTCCCTAACATAAAACACTTCTTTATTACCGCGGTGTTTATCTTTACCGAAGTTGAAACAGACGAGGGCCAACTGAGTTTTAATTTGGCTTATCAATCTGTTGAACGATTCTATACATAGAGTACTTCATTTACCCTCGGATTTCAGAGTAGCTTATGCAACTAATACTCTCCGAGCATTCAACCATCAGATGAGAGAGATAGACCACCACACCGGGAACTACGTCCCCTACTCTTTTCGATCAGTGTGTGTGTTCTTTTCCGTCTCACAGAATTAATTATGAGGAGTTGTGAGACGGGGCCTACGGTTTATCGTCCTTATCCGAGAAGACTAGAAAGTTTAACCATTTGCAGATGTCATTATAAAGGCAGCACTTTCTCCTCAATTATTTACAGACCCTGAGTGTTGGTCCGGCCGGGGTTTGAACCCGCGACCTCCCGCACGCTAGTCCGGTGCTCTACCACTTAGCTAACCGATCAGCGGTCAGCTCAATGGTAGAGTGAGCTCAATGAAGACTACTTCGCATGGACTCGCATGGCGCTTGAAGAAGCAAGCATTTAATTTCTATAGAGATACAGATGTAGTAAATTTGCACAAAATTAAGCCGATTTGTTAGGTGCAGATAATCTATTTGCCTCGTTTGTCTGTTAAACCCCTAACATCTTCAGGTGGCCATTGGCTCATTCGCGTAAATCCATCACTGAACTGGATGTCGCCTTTCTCATTCATAGCAAACTTGTGAACGGTAAAAAGTCAAGTTGAAAATAGTTCTATAAAACTTCCATTTGTTGATACATTCTATCAATCTGGTAAGTACAAAGACTGCAAGGGATTAAGTACACATCAGCTAGTCCAAGAGAAAGTCATTTAACATTCTATCAAACTTCAGTAGTATTATCGATCGGTAGCCCTCTACACATGCGCATTGATCATTACTTGGCCCATCTTTAGTTAGTGGTATCTTGTCTAGTGGCTGCTAAGGAGAAAGAGAATTTAAGATGGTTTAGTGACCGGAAGGGACGGGTACCATGCTGCTTAACGCTAATCCTGGATTTACAGTGATATCAGATGTGAACTCTTTTACTGCTAGTATGTAAAAACTTACTGCAACAAGGTGGGCGATAGGCCAGGGGAGGCGCAGCTGGCGATTTTTGTTTTATCCTGGCTTTTCAGATTAGCTAACATGAAAGTAAATAAAGGAGAAACCTTTAAAAGTAAAAGTCAAATGTGAAACAGTCATTTTACAGCTGCTAACACGCGATCCTCACAAATCACCTTCTCCTGGCATATGCCGGAACCCAGAGAGCCATGGCCAGAGAGGAGGCGAGGAGGTCGAAAACAAGAATCCTAAAAGAAAATACAAAGATGATTCAGTCTTGAAATGAGGATCCAAAAAGCCCAACTTCATTCACTAAAAAGCTTTGTTTTATCTAAAGGTACATAACATAGTATGGACTTCTTTCTTTGTGAACTACATGTTGAAGAAAGTGAGAAATCTGCAAATGTACATCGTACAGTGCGAGACGAAGTTAGAATCCGTATCTCCCAGCGATATTCTAACCCGTGACCACTCAAACACCAGGCGTGAATCTATCGAGCTAGACTCAACTGATGCACCAAAGTAATGTAGCCAAACAGAGTGTAACTCGTGAAAGAACTTCAATTGAAGAACACGAGGAATTCAGATATACACGAGCGGTTGGCCGAATGATAGTGAACGAGGCCACGAGTACAGACCAAATACAGTGAAATCTGCAGTCACCTTTCCACCGAGTCTTCAGTCTTAGCCGGTGAAATCTTGACTCAAGGATAAGGTGGCTCCGATACAAACATGATAGGATTGGCTGGATTTTTGCTCTAAGAGAGATTAAAGGAATTAAAAATGAAAAAAACCCAACGACGACAGAAGTAAAAATTCTGGCCGGAAGTGGCATGCACATGCTGTCAGTAGCCAAGTTTTTATCGTAGCAATTTCATTCTTGGCATTCTTCGATCTGTGCCAGTAGTAAACTATGCCCGTTAAGAATTTCCGGTCAAACATCTTACTCCCGCTCTGGCTCCCCTTCCAGCTGCTTCGTGAATGACTTCACGTATAAAGGCTGGAAAGTTTTCGTTTCTTTAAGTTAACTCAACTTAACAAGTTTCTTCGTCGATTTGTCGGTTGATTTAACTTGCGTCACATCTCCAACTATTTCACTCATGTGAATAAGAGGTTTAAAATACAATTAAATCTCTATTGGTACCTTCCCTGGTATCCCCATGGTAAACTAGTCGTTGAGTTTGTCCGCATAATAGAGGTTTGTTGAGATATTTGTTACTCAGTTTCCCTATGATAAACTGCGATTTCATCGACCAAGCTGTCCTGAATTCAAGTTGGTGACCATTTTTAATGTTGTCTGTAATCTGTCCATCTACATCTACATTTGTAATCTGCAAAGGCATTTACCTATCACCGCAGATGTAAAATGAAAAAAAAAAAAGCAAATGAAGGTTGTCAAATCCCTATTGCATTGAGAGGAGACTGGCCCAAAACGCTTCAACACTCGGTTGGTCTATCAATTCAGCAGACTGTGAGTTTCACTGTGGTATAGTTCTGGCATGAAAGCTGAATTTTTAAGTATTGCTGGCAGGGATTAAATGTGAATGGACCTGGCACTTCTCAATCGACTGAGGTGTCCACTGAAAAATTAAAGGGTTTTATTATAAAGGCAGTAAAACACGCTTATTTCGGGAGCAGACTTAATATCCGCTTAGAAACAAAGGGTCCTAAAGACTTCCAAGAGGCCACTTTGACAGTCAGTGCCAATTAAAACTTAAGTATCAAAACATTTCGGGTTTGACCCGTTTCGCGGAGCCGACGTTATGAAACATCTATTGAAGTTTTCACCGTTTACGCCTAGGTCAAAAACACTGTCTCGTGCGGCTATTATTTACCTCACACGGACCCTCACGTGTGTTAATTCACCTCACAAAGAAAGGCTGCTCGTACCCAGAACCCAAGGTGTGAAGCCGGCAATGACACGGTTGGATCTGGGAACGAGAGTGGGAAATGTACCCCTTTCCACCCCGACCAGGCAGAGAGAAAGGGGCTCCTATAAATGAGGGACAATTCTCGTCGCGAGGCTTAAAAAATACTTCTTTCTAAAAGGTACCAGATAAAATTTTTCTTCTTAGACACCATGTTAACTGGTAAAAAAACCAAAAGGCCATGTACGATAGCTCAGGTTCATTTATGTGCAGCACATTTTAAGTGGAAGACATTTATCAGTACCAGAGAATTTTTAATCTCAATACCCATTCCTCTCAGTGGATGTTAATGATCGATCACATATTACCAACAGAAAAGAAGTTTACCTGACTGAGGAACTCATTATGTTTGCAAGGAAGCCTTGTACCCGGGATACATGTACTAGTATTTCTTCAATGACAGTAAAGACGTGAGGGTACAAAAACATTTGATTGACACTGATCACTTGACCAAATAACCTTATACTACCGACAATAGCTGCTAGTTTCAAGGCCATGTATGATACAATCGAATTAAGAATCAAACCAATAGAAAATAAGTGATACAAAGTAAAGGCTCAGGTTTTCAAACTTTAATCAAATAAGCACTTGCAAGTATAATTCTGATTCCATTTAACTTTGTTCATCACTACCGGAAAACTCATCAATAATGCTACGTGTATTTCTTGGTACAACATTGGAAATGACTCAACCATTTTATTGACATATTACTTCACAGCAAAATCGCTATATCATAATAAAATTATTATAAATTACTCCAATTCAGTTCATCAAACCAGCAATTTATGGCTCTATCTATTCCAAGCCCCATCATCCCCTCCCCAGGCATTTCCTTAAATGTACTTCAGTATATAAATTTTACCCTGTACCTTGCAGTTGGGTCAGGCATTTGTGGTCCCGTGGGCATTTCTAGGCCCACCATGGGCATGTATTAACATTATTCTTGAAAAAAAAAAAAAGCCCAAAAAGGGGAGACGGACTGACAGAGCTTGGAGGCCCTTCTTATACTCTTAGGTACAAGTACTCTAATAATGAGCTTAAATCACATACTTCTATATGCTTACCTATAATGTCAATGTCCTAATCACAACAAATTAGCTATATTTTCCTGATTATGAGAATTGTAATAACACTTAGAACTCAAATCTACAGTCAACAATTTCATTAAAATATCTCTTGTAAAGGCAAGTTGGACAGTTAATTAAGCCCAGCCATTAACCAAACTGAATGCGACTCCATACTCATTCCCACAGGTGACCTAAAACTCTATGCTGAAGATCATCTCTATTGATGGGTTTACCTCTTGATTAACTGCAATTCTGTTCACAGGCACCCCTTTCAATACAACATTTTTTCACTTCTCCTCATTGATTAGTACCATACATTATTTTAATTTTGGTTCTGAGAATTTGGCAACTCAACAGCTTCATGTAGTTAGTGACTAGTTACATGTGTAATTCATGTTATTTACACTTAATAACCCAATGCAGATCTAAGTTTAGTAATCATCACTGTGATGCCAGAATGGTTTAACTTTAAGGGCACTTATGTTGTAATCTGGGGGGTCCCAGGTTTAAGCCTTCCCTCTCCCCTAGCCACTATCTGAATTTTTTTTGCTGTAATTTTGGGTTCAACTCCTTAATCAAGCTTTGTATTTAGCCAACTGGTCTGCCTCCTAACAGTTGGTATCTTAAACTATGTTGCTTTTTTATGATATTTGTTTCAAAAAATAGTTAAGATGGCCCTTGAAAAATCCCATTGAGGAGTGGACAATTAAGACAAATCATATGTTTAATAGACCACAGGCCCACAATGCATGAAGAGGCCACTGGGGTATGCTGCCCTTCAGGTTTTGCAGGCGTAAATAGACAACGTGAACATTAGAGAAGTTATAATCTTTTACAGAAAAAAGTAATATACTGTAAATTTAACCTTTTAAGCCTAGTGCGGAGTTTCAGATAACAGAGGCATCTTAGGTTAAAATCCTGACAAGAACTATGTTTATCTACACACCTGACATAACACCTGTTGCTCATATCTACTGATCTTTTGAATTCCTTATTGGGATACCTTTAGTTAACTAATAAACATGTAGGGGTTTCATCAAGGGCCGGGCACCTGGCCAATTGACTGGCTATAAGGACAATTTTGCCTAGCTGGTTTGACCATCTAGAAGAAAGCTTGTCCTACAAAAAAGTTCAGTTCAAATAGTTTTGCCCACCTGTGAAAATCAGTTGCCCTCTTGCTGAAAACCCTAATTAAACCCCTGGACATGTACTGTGTCTCACCAAGGATTATTGACTGTTTACAATGGATTCAAAATCACAATTCAATTTCTCTGCTCGATAAAAAATCAAACTTTGACTCATTTTTATCTGCATCACAGCATTTTCACACTGCGATCTAAAAACTGTTCCAAAATTTTACTTTGCAACAGTTATTAATGGCATTTTTGAGCTAGGGTCTGTCTGGATAATTCTGAGTCTTCCCAGATACTTCCTTTTCCTTCAAGAGCCCTTTTACTCACTGCATAAAAGTTTTAACTCAAGCTATTTTTGAGCTTTCAAGACTCTGAATTCAGACACCCCAAGAGTATAATTGTGATTTTCTGGCAACAATCCAAAAAAGTAATAATCAAGACTTTGAAAGTTATAATTTAACAATTCAGTTTTAGCCTTAGTAACTTAAAGGTTTTCCCATGTTTACCAACTACAGAGTAACAAATTTTAATTAAAGGAAACCATACAGTATGTTCCTATGTTAATGCTAGATTAACTGCTCTTAATGTAACATAAAAGGACATTCTAGTTTACCTCATTTTGGTAAAAAGCAGCCCTATCACAATAGCTGCAACTGCAATAATTATGGCCAAAAGCACTGGACTGATGCTTCTTACTTCACCACTTGGGGTTGCTGTGTTTACTTGTGCAGGCTTCTTAGCCATAGTGGCAAAAGGACACACCCCAGCAGATTCTTTACTGGTGTCGACATTGCTGTAAATCTCTTCAACAGTCAGCTTTTTCTTCTTTGGTTCCTCTTCCACAAATCCAGCCAAGGCATCTATCTCTTGAAATAAGTATATGTTCAGCATGAAAACATAATTTGCTTCTTTAACGATCTCATCTGATTTGTCTTTATCAATGTTCAGTTCATCAAGGCGTGATCGATACATGTTCTTGAACTTCTTTGCGTCAGAGATGTTTTCAAAGACGTAAAACTGTACCCCTTCACCTGTGCTTGGAAGATCCATTGCTTTCATTGCCATTTTGCGCAGGATTTGTCCTCCAGACAAATCGCCCAGGTACCTGGTGTAGTGATGAGCTATCAGCAGAGCAGGATCTTTGTCAGCAACTTCATGGATTCTGTCAACGTAGGCTTTTGTAGCATCAGACATCGGAACTCTGTCTTTCCATTCCTCTCCAAAATAGAACTCCATATCTTCCTCCAAACACTGCAGACGCCCAAGCTCTTTTGGAAAATGCACCACCTTGAACAATTCATGTTCCTTGTGTTTCTCACTCTCTTCCTCAAGAGCCCTGAGGGAAGAAAGATACATGTAAATGATCAGGATGGGCACCATAAATACTCTAACATAATTAGCCTGAACAGATGTCTCTCAATGAATACTTCTTTCGAATCCCTTGGGATACCAGAGGTCTGGTATTACTCACCAATATAATGGCACAGATATCAATGCCCAGTTATCTCTGACTGGCTGCCACCAAGTTAAAATTGTCTGCACACAAGTAGAGCAGTTTTCATTTGAGTAATTGGTTATGCATCAACTGCATGCCACTTTTCCATCCATAAGAAAACCACAACCAATTGTAACTCATTAGCACATGTTTTCCCACGCATTGTGTCAGTTACGTGCAATAACTGTTAGTTTTGATCTGGTCACTGTATAGTCTGCATCCTTTGTAACAGGTCAGAATGATTACATGTACTGGTACTTTAGTAGCCTGCATAGCAGGCGTATAAAGGGGAGGAGGTGAGGGAGGAGGAAGAGAATTCGGTTCCTTTTCCCCTCTCCTCTCCCACTCCTCTGTTTTTTTTTTTTTCGCGAATTCCCTTCCTCCTCCCCTACCCCCTCCCCTTTATATGCCTGCTACGCAGGCTAGTACTTCGGTTTGCAGGTTTTGGGGCGCTTAATTGAAAACTGCTCTAACAAGCGATACCAAGACACTTCATGAGCTTCTGCTATGTTACAAGTAAACAAAATCTCAACATTTGGAAAGTTAAGCAATAGTTCCAGAAAATATCCATATACCTCCCCTATGGATGAGACTTTTTCTAATACCCAACAACCCTTCTGGAAATTCCAATTAAGCTTCACACATTTCTTTAAATGCTTTGGTCTCATCGAACCCCCAACCTCAGGAAATGCCAATCTTTCCTGTGGGGGGAGGGGTGGATATTTTCTAGAACTGCTCAAATATATGTTATGAGAAATGGTGGTTTTCCCAAGCAAATGTAACCCTACAAATAACAGACTTATATGACTGCACAGCTATGTAATAAAGCCCTGCATAGCTGGCTCCGAATGTGAAGTAAATTAGATTCAGAACAGTCAAAGGAATTTTTAAATCCTAGTTCGTGTGTGCATTCTCAGGACTGATGTGCACTTGAAATCTCCTTACATTATCAACAAAATGTCCAGAAACAGGTGATGAGAGAATGGAAAATAATCACCTTATGACCTTAAAGCACTGCCTTGGTTGGCCCCCATTGGCTTTTTAATTTCACAAAGTTCAAAATTCGCAAAAAGTTTCATAAAATATAGAAAATCTGTGGGTCTAAATTTAGCAAGGATAATTGTTGTGTTTACGTGTATCATACATTACATACTATTAAATAGTATTTAAAGAAATAATGAAGAAGTACAAGTAAATTTTACACGTACTCCTTCATTATTTCTTTAAAAAACATAAACACAACCCCACAATAAAAACTATATCAATGCACTTCATCTTACCTGTAGACAAAGTAGAGATCAGCAAGAAGTTCTTTGTACCACTGTCTTTGAATTCTTCCTTTGGCAAACTCCTTCACAAAATGAACATTTTCTGCTTCTCTGTGAACTTTCTTGGTACCTTTCTTAAGCTGTTTAGAGAGGTGAATTGGTGGTTCTGTTTTCTCAATCTCTTGACTCACATTTTCTATGACATCATCAACAGAGCTCTCCAGAATCTTTGTCCAGCGATGACCATCCAGCACTTCAATCAGTGGCTTGCCATCACTGCAGACTGTCTTGAATGGGCATCCCTCATCTGTCACAAACACTGGACATTCACCCATCTCCTCTCGCAAAGAATGGGACACTTCATGAATGTGCTTAAAAATGTCCAAAAGTTTTGCACCATGGGATCCCTCAGTGGAGAAAGAAGGTAAACTGACAAGCTTCTTATAGATATCTCCTACAACTTCACTGTCCTTATAAGGACAACCTTCTCTAAACTCAGGACACAGTTCCAGCTCTTTTCCAAAGTCTCTCTCCCCAACTTTCACAAACGGACATCCAGATTCAAATGCAGGACAGGTCTCTCTTAAATCTGTGAGGGGCACAAGGTGAACAACAGGTTTTTCAGACTCTGATTTGTTTTCTTCTACTGCATGGAGTACAGTTTCTGCTGGATTGACAAGTGGCTTCCCTTCACTCTCAACAAACTTGAAAGGACAGCCTTCTTTCTGAAGCACTGGGCACTTGTCAGCTTTCTCATGGCCAACACTGTGTATGACTTTCATGGTCTTCATGAGAGCATCTTTATGGTGACAATCTTTGTCACTATTCGGCATCTGCGACAACTTACTGTAGATTTCTTCTATTGTTTTGGCATCCTTGAAAGCACATCCGTCCTTAAACTCAGGGCATTTCTTGATTTCTTCCAGAAGGGCTTCATTATCCATCTTGGCAAATGGACATCCTTCTTTAAATGCAGGACACTTCTCCTTAAGCCCACTGACATCCGATGCTGTCAGACTCTCAAGAACGGCAGTGGGTGGCTCTATCAAAGGCTTTCCTTCCTTGCTGGCATCTTTAAAAGGACATCCTTCCTTTGTCTTGAACACAGGACACTCTCCAACTTTCTCTTCCAAGCTTTTAGACTCAGAGTGAACAACTCTTAGCATGTTCAGTAGCTGCTCATGTGCTACACCTGTGTGGTGCTTTGACTCTGGCATCTTGGATAGTTCTTCCAGGATTTCAGTCACACTGCCTGTACTCTTGAATGGACAGCCTTGTTTGAACTCAGGGCATTTCTTGATTTCTTCTATGAAAAGATCTTCAGTAAGCTTGGAATAGGGACAGCCATCCTTAAAAGCAGGGCAGCTTTCAGAAACAAATTCTGCAGCATAAGCCTCCATGATGACAGGAATTCTAAATGAAAATTAAGAGCCAATTTAAATACCAAGGCAAATTGAGTTTCCTGCATATGTCCAGTTCCAGAAAATATCCATACTTCCCCCACAGAAGGGATTGGAATTTCCTAGGGGGTGGGGGACTCTATAAGACAAAAAAATTTAAAGAAATGTATGAAGCTTAACTGGAATTTCCAGAAGGGTGGGGAGGTGTTAGAAAAAATCCCTTCTGCGGGGGAGGTATGGATATTTTCTGGAACTACAGAATCAAGATTTTGATGGCCCTTAGACTGGAATGAGAAATCCATTTGTATATACTTGCCAACTCTCACACCCAAGAAGGGCGTCTTAAACCTACATGGAGGCTGAGAGAACTTTGATCTTGTGGATATCCATGCCTATGGACCAATTTCTCACATCCAACTGAAAAATATGAGCTATGAATAGACGTTCTAAACTGCATATGTACACTTCAGCCAATCAAAGATAAGAAAAGTTCAACAAATGACAGTAAACTTCCAAGCTATTTTAGATGGAAGACATCAGAATGTCCTCAGAAATCTTTGGACATCTTTCAATACATTTAGGTCGTCCTTGAAAATCCAGGAATTACTATACCAGGATAAAAATCTCATGCCTGGGGCTTGTCAAATACTACACTGACACAAATAACCATATGATAACAAACTCCCTTCCTCACCCCACCATTGCACCACCCCCCCACCCAAAAAGCAAACCCAACAAAACCAAAAGACAATAGCAGATGAAAACGACAGTTCCAAACGTACGAATCTGAAATAAGTACTTCATCAAAATTTTGATAGTATAATATTTAAGCTTACGTACCCAGTGAGACGAGATATGATTTAATAAATATAAGCTTATAGCTTCCATGCAAACATGATGCAAGACAGCAAACATTCAGCAGTGAAGGAATGACTGTTCAATCACTCAGTACAAAATGCAGACTGCAGACTGCAGACTGGGGACAAAATGCAGACCAGGTACAAAATGCAGACTGCAGATTACAATGGGCGACAAAAGTAGTTGAGACACTTTTAGGAAAAGACGCATTTTGATATTTAAGCACTTGTTCTTTGTTATTTGCATCTAGCATTGATTCTCTGATACTCCCGGCCCCCCAATTCAATGTTGTGTTGGTGCTGTGGTCTGTGCAGTCCAAGAAATAGAAAAATCAACATTGTTTGGGGGAGGGGGGAAGGGGGGGACATGTGTCCAAGACACTCGAAAATCGAATTTTACTGCCAAGTGTCTCAACACTTTTGTCGCCCATTGTAGGTACAAAACGCAGACTGAGAATAAAGACTGTTTTTTCCTCAAATACATGATAGCATGTCATTTTATACACATAACTTAGCAAGCGTCACGCAATCGCTTTTCCACGGTCATCTTTCACTGTTGTTTTTGTCTAATAAGTGATAACATGCTGTAACATGTCATTTTATAACTTACTAAGTGTTTTCTGTGGTCATCTTCCAAATTAGGGATTATTATTATTATCTAAGAACAATTGAAGAAGAATCTTGTATTAAATTGAAGAATGTCAAAGTTTGCTACAATGTACAACTTGTCTATGAAGAACAATCGGTGAATCCTTCCGGGAAAAAGCAAAGCGTCATTTTCATGACTGGTTGTTTGTTTACTTTTCTTGTCGCTGTTTGGTAACTAGTTAACTACACAATCTTGTCATATGTACCAATCAGTGCAAGTTTACCCTTGACATTGAAAATATATCAAGAGGAAGGAACAGTTTGGCTTCAAGTCTTCTTCCCTTCATCCTAATTTCATGAAGTCTGAACTTGGCTACAAATTAACAAATCGACATCAGTTTTTTATGCATCTGTCCTCTTACTGATGATAAATTGCATCATAACATTGTCAACGTGGCTGTGAAGCCACGAGCCGCAGGCGAGTGGTTCCACAGTAAACTTTGACAATGTTATGATGAAATTTATCATCAATAAGAGGACAGACGCATAAAAACTGACATCAATTTGTTTTTAACAATAACAAGACCCCAAAATGGTCAAATGCCGGGAATAAATGAGGGGAAAAGACGCTGTAAACTTGCCGTAAACAAAGGTAAGTGAAATTTATTTAAAATGATGCGAACATTGTCAATAGCTTTTCTCGCTTTTTGATTGGTTCCTTAAAAAAGTTCATAAAATCTCATTGGTTAAAATGTCGACAGTTTGACAGCCGAAAGTTGAACCTGAAAGTTTGCATAAATTAAAATTTTATCCGACTGTACTCTTATTGATGATAAAAATGAGCCAATCAGCATGCAAGAAATTAGACAGTTGTTGTAAAAATGAACACTGATTGATCATTGACCATTATTGTTTCTTGGTGAATATTGTGTATTTTGATTTGGGTTTACTTCTGACCTCGCGAGGGAAGTGAGAAGACTACAACAGCTTCACATTATATTTAAGAACTAGCATGACCTCGATGCTTTATCAAAAACAAAATACATGAAGAAACAGGCCAAATTTCCATCGAAGATGACCGCGGAAAAGCGATTGCCTGACACTTGGTACGTTATAAAATGACATGTTATCACGTATTTGACGAAAAAAGTCTTTATTCTCAGTCTGCGTTTTGTACCAAGTTTGCAGTCTGCAGTCTGCATTTTGTGCCTAGTCTGCATTTTGTACCCGGTCTGCAGAATGAAGTCTGTATTTTGTACCTAGTCTGCATTTTCTACCTGGTCTGCAGTATGCAGTCTATATTTCGTACTGACCGACTGTTCAATATTTTAACCAATTTTCCTTTGCCCTTTGTAACTTGACATGTACGGTGACCAGTTTCAAATATTCACTGATACGCAGAAACAAATAC
>Ga0126338_10001204_pt1 | contig 16380 bp, 9 predicted proteins | sample OrbCmetagenome_2_FD_92529 | JGI IMG/M metagenome (GOLD analysis project Ga0126338, IMG submission 92529) | Coral microbial communities from Petempiche,Puerto Morelos, Mexico - Orbicella C C metagenome | ecosystem: Host-associated > Invertebrates > Cnidaria > Coral | place: Petempiche,Puerto... | reverse complement strand
GTGAGCTCTGAGAAACAGATAATGTGCAAGGACAAGTATCCGAACATATTGTCACGCCAAATGGAAGATATTGTGTTTATTATCCTTCATATATTTTTTGCAACATGTGTGGATTTGAAACTTGGGGAATATCACTAGGATATTCCCAAGTTTTAGCTGGGGGAAATTCAGTCACATTGCGCGTTTAGACCAATTGCGCATGAGTGAAAACATTAGATGGATTACAAGTATACAATAAATACATATGTCTAATGTGCCAATTCGAAAATATCGAAGCTGTTCAGAATTATGATATACCTGACCAAACCTTGATTCAAAAACACATGTGGCAATACACATAATATATTGCACAAAATTTTATCTTTTTGTTCTTTTATCTTATTCTAGTTATTTTCTTGGGATGGTATAATTGTAAATTTTTCTTCCTAAGTTTTGTCAAGTGCCACTGGACTTGAGCTAGGATTTTGTTGCTATTTAAATTAAGTGTTATTATTATTGCAGACCTGTATTTTTTGAAGACAAGATTTCACTGCTCCCCATTTGTCCTTCCTCCTGTCAAGTACTAAGATAAATCCTTTCTTGAGCATCTCCTCACTAAAAAGTTTAAGTTGAAAAATTTTATCAAGAAGTCAGTTACACAATGTACGTACATGACCTAAAGTATAGACTGTGAGCATGAGGTTTCTATTGATGGCATGACAGTTAGCATTGCAATAGCACCAACTGAAGTCAACTATCAAAGTTGAACTCTGAAACAAACAGTTTAATTTGTCATTTGAGCCTAACCAAGTCGCTGTTCTGGAATCAACCACTGACAGAAAAAAGATGAAAACTGAATTTAATCACTGATGTTTTGTTGGTTTGTTTATTCTAAATAACAATTTCAGACTAAAAAATGTGCACATGTTCAAATTAGGGCCCTCTGTTTAACAATTACATTATGAGCTCAAGATTTCTATAAGGCGATAGATGATGAGGCCGCAGGCCGAATCAACTATCACCTCATAGAAATCAAGAGCAAACAATCTAATTGTTTTAGTAGGATTCTTACTAAAATTTACCTCAAATAACGATTTTCAATTATTTCTTGAGGTATTATTAATTTTTGCGGCTGAAAGAGATCGCTCGAATTGAATTGTCATTTAAAATTGAAGTTGTGTGCGCATGCGCATCAGTTTTTTCAATAATTTCAACCTTTTTAAAAGTCAAGAAACCATAAATGTCCTTCATTTAGACTTCTCAGGAATTTAATTATTCAAAAAACATCGCCCTTTCCTAGATGACCTCCAGCCACTACACACTAATGGCTGATAGTATTCAATGGCTCAGCCAATCAGACTACAGCATTTGCATTAGTATACTAGTAGAATTCTACTAATGATTGATAGAAAGAGCATGTATCAGCCAGTTTGATTACTAGGCAAAAGTTGTCATAACTTGAATTAAGTATCTTGAATGATGTAATCATAAGGTTCTTATCCATCACCATTCATAAATCAACATTAAATGTATGTTACAAATTGTCCAGCTTTTCACAGTTTCATTCCAAGCAGTATTTTATCAACTTCTGTGGCTTGTATACTGTAGCAAGTTTTCCTGCATTTTGGTTGTGCAACAATAATTATTGGAATGAGGACCAAACTGTGGGAACTCTTATACAGTCCTGAAAGTTCTCTAAATGCTATGCAACTGGATACATCAACCTTTGATAGGAGTTTGATGGACAGATTCCTGCACTGCAATGTACTAAACTAGAAACAATCCACTAAACTTCACACCTGGCCAGTCCAACAAGATATTTAAAGACTCTTTCAGCATCTCTGTCACTAAGACTTCCAAACTTGGGATGATCAGGTATTGTGACAAACAGGCATCCATTCTTAGCTTGTGCTCCTACGAGTATCAAATAAATTACAGAATAATTAATCAGGGAGCAATGTATTAAAAATTATCAACTAGCTTAATTGCCAAATTTATAACTACTTGTATTCAAAGATGGATACCACAAGAAGTCAGAGTGGCATAAGAGCTAGCTATAATCCTGGTCAAAAGTCTTGGGACACTTCGCACTTTTGTTGACATATTGCCTTTCTGTGCACCTCTCCCTCCCCACCCCTAACACAATGTTGAGGTCGATTTGTCCAAAGTAGGCCCACTATTTCAACATTGTTTTCGGGGGGAGGGGAGTTCAGCAAATTAGATAATGACTTCCCACTTCGAAATAATACATCACCAGTTGTCATTTTGTCAAGTGTACCAAGGACTTTTGGCCAGGATTGCAGGTCTTCAAAGAACTACACTTTGCTACACTTAATGCCTCACTGGCTGCGGCAAAGAGGATAAGCGAGAGAGGCAGCTGATCACAAACTATTTCAAATGAAAATTGTGTGACGAGCTGATTGAACATGCCTCTATGTGTAGATGAGAGAGTTCTTGATAATGTTAAAGCCCATTTTTTGGCTGGTGAAAATATTATCATATCGTTATTTGAACAGGAGAGGCCATTCAAATTATTAAATTTGTATATTGGAATATAAGCCAAAGTCTGTCATCACACGAGTCATGGTTACCATAGTGATTGTTTAAACAAAATGGCAAGTTAGCTCATTGGCATAAAAATTAATGAAAAATACACTCCATTCGCTGCTGGCAGTCTCATGTGGCAAGCAGAAACAAAGTCACAAATTAATACATCAGCGAAGAGTGATCATTTCTTTCACCCCATCTGGAAGAGACGTATGGAAGACAACTATTGTGTGTACATAAAATAATTACTTACCAACTGTATTTCACTTATTGAATTTTTTATCTTTTGATACTAAAATACCTATAAAATTCTGCAAACTTTGATAAATACTCTCACTTCCATTTGAAATTACAGAAATTACTGCATAGTTTCATCACCTGACATATTTCCATTACATATTTGATATATCATGATTTCCTAGGTACATGTAAAATTAAAGGCCTAAAATTTCTAAAATTAACAATACATTTCAAATTCAAAGAAGCAATAAAACAATATTTTCAGATTTTGTATAAAATCCGAACAATTTATATTAAGGAATAAGGAATATCATCCTTGTGTGAAGGCTTCGGAAACCAATTCTCTTGAAATGAACTTGGCGATTATGTACATGGAGAAGGTTTTAGTCTGGACTGAAATTCAGCAAATTCAGCTCAGAGTGAAAATTCCAGTCCACTTGGAGAAACTGGACTGAAATTTTCAATCGGAATACACAGGTGATGAACATGAAATTTTAGCCCAGGATGAATATTATAGCAAGGGGAATTGAACATTCAAAGTGATAAATAAAATATGTTTTCAATGAAAAAAGATGTCCTGAAATTTCATATTTGGCATCTGGGATAACAATATTTTACATCTCAGGTTGAAAGTCATCATTTGGTAACTGCAATGCATGCAATCACACAACTGTCACTATAAAATTCAATTTCAGACCACCTTAATTTTAAGTGCTATATGTGGACATGTAGCTGAAAGTTCTGTTATTCAAATATTGCAATTCATAATTTATCACTCCATCACAATAAAACCAAGTCAAACATTGTACTCACCAGATAAGAAGGCATACTTTTCTTGTAAAAGAGCAGCTATTTCAATGGCGTTTATTTTAGGTTCTTCTTTAACTGTTGCTAATGGGAAAGGGAGGCTGACATTAGTGATCAGAATTAAGTTACTTCTTGCTAGTTCTGACATCTGTTTGCTTATTAAGAACTAATTCTGTCAACTTGCAAACAAATTTCAGGAAAAACATAAATAAATAATTGTTAGTTTCCTGCAAAGATAGGGAAATAGTAGGAATACACACTGCTCCTAGGAGGTGAGTTAACTCCCTAAATTAAAATATCATGTGCATTTAAACAAATTAGCTTTATAGGTATGGTCAGTGTCCAGGGGTATGAGTTCTGAACTGTTTTGGTGTGAATTGATCATTTTGAAGGTGTGAAATGGATGTAGGGTGCTTACATAATCTTGCGAGCAATTTAGAAACTATTTCTAATTAACACCTTCCTTCCTTACGTCTATCATGGGAAGCCTGATCTCAATGAGTGAGATCAGAAATTGTAAGCTCAAACCCTAAACCAAAGCAGTTCCCCATGGTCATTGGAGTCTGCTTTTAAAAATAGAATTGGGCAAGGGAATATCACAGATTTATACCTAAAATAAGTTCTAATTATATTAACGGTTTTACCTTAGAAAGCACTACTGGTACCAATGGATAAAGATGTCTGCGAAATTATTCTTAACTTCAAATCATTAAACGGAATTAAATACAAGTTTATCTACGCTGCCATGATTAAAGTACTTGTCGGATACTTGATAAATAATGTAGCAAATAACAGTCTCATTATTAAATAATTACGATATAGAACGATACACGATATCCGTAAGATTAATATGAAACAACGCTGTTTCAAAAACACGAATATTGTATGTGGCCGACACGAAAATCTAAAGGTTCGTAGACATTTCCCCACCAAAGCAGATTACAACAAAAGTCACCGACCCTTACCAAAGATGGAGCGTCGGTTTGGTTTTTTAGACATTCTTGATTACTTGATGTTGATGGAAAACAATGCCTTCTTCACTTCTGATTTCTTCGCACCACAGCCAAATGCAACAGAACAAACTCAACAAACATGGCGGAAAGTGTTCGCTGAACATTTGTGCTTCTAGGCATGATTCTCGAGCTTAGCCAGTGTTCTAACTGCAAAATTATCTTCTGTATGAAAATAAAATTACCATTTCCTCACAGAAATGGGAAACTTTTCAATGACTACACCGCAAAACTGATCGCTTGATGACAAGGTACAGATAAATTAGCCCCAGCTTTCTGATGCGTAACTGTTTGTTTTATGAAATGGACCCGATCATATTTCTGGTCAACTGTTCTGGTTAACCAATCATTAAATTACGTTAGAAATAGAGCTAGACTAAATAAAAACAAAGTTAACAAGTCTGATCGTAATTTAATAGCCCCCGGAAGATTTATTCGGAAAAGAAACGGCGCAGAATTATGAAATATCGCCAGAAGAAGTCCGCGGAAAATATCGTCGTTCCCGGGAAAATTTACATGCTGCATATGCCTGTGCATGTCTCAATCAAAATTGAACGCTTCCAGAAAATGCGCAGTGGATCATCTTTATTCTTCAAAATACGCAGTCACAGACGACACGGGAAAAGTTCTTTATTATGATCCTTATCTTTTTGCGTGACACTCTTATGTCACGCAAAACATTCCGCCCGAGAAACGCAACACGAGGCTAAAAGCCTCTTCAAGCAGCACGAAGAAAATGGCTAAATGGAGACTTCGTGACTCATCACAAAGGATTCCAAGATTTCGAGGTCGGATCAAAAGTTTTCAAGTCCCACTTTTTTTTAAGTACTTAACTATTCGCCACCCCGTCATCTTTGGCAAAGCTGCAGAGCTTTCGAGCGTTTCCATAGAGCTGAAAGAAAGCTGATGACCACGGCCAACTGGTGCCAGCTCCTTTTGCACATATTTTGTGTGACACACAACAAAGATAAGACCGAAACCTTGCATGATATTTATCATTTTGCAATATTTTACCATAGATATGATAACATTGCCATTCTTATTGGAACTATATTCCTGTAGAATACTACACTTCATTCCGGTAATTCTGTTACAAATTTTTAATTTTCATCTCGCTGTTTTTTACTTCTAGAAGACATTGTGAGTACACTAAGTTATTTCGTTTGAAATTTCAGCAAATCAGTACTAAGTCTATATATATTCTTTACTACATTGATCATCTTTTATTTCCTTTTTCGCGCATACATGTGAACAATATCTGTTTGACATCACTTGTCAAATGAGACTGCATCAGATCTATATATAGCCACATTTCTGTGATAATGGTGTGCTATATTTTTGAGGGGATACTTAAATGTTTCCTGTTTATATACAGTCATCTCTGATGCCTCCTGGGCATCCTGTTATATTGCCGACGCTATAGCTTATTATGGACAGAAGCTACATCCCTGGCCAAAACTACAGAGAAATGTATGAAAATGACTCCCTCTATTATGGACCCCTGCTATGAATGGAACTGCACATAGACACTTCATGTGGTCTCAAACTAATACTTTTTTTATTTTTTCCCCTCGTTATAATGGGCAACTTGGATGAATTGAACCAAAATAATTGTTATTCTGCAGTCTTAAAATGTTTGCTACTTTTACAGTGTTTTGAACTCTATTGTATGATTATGTATCACAGTAAGTGGAGTAAATGTGTAATACAAACTAGAAGAGACTGGAAATCTTAAAAGAATATAGCAGTATACATTATATGTGATACTTTACAACCAAAACTATATGTAGGGTCATTTTCATCACGCTCTGTATAATTTGTAGACTCTCGCTGTTTCCAACAGCAAGTAACAGTCCTAAGTGTGTCCACTAAAAAACAAAATAAATGTATACAGCAAGAGTTGTCTGTATACCATACCAAGAGCATTGGCAAACATTTGAATAAAGCTCAGATGCTTTTGAATTTTTTGTTATAAAATAATCAAAAATTGAAATTCCAGCATCTGTGTAGTCTTTGTTTAATAATACCCTAGCCAGCCAAGGCCAAAATAATAATATTGGTTATTTAACACTGGAACTAAATAATTTACTACCAAAAACAAATTAGCTCATAGCAGGAGACTAGCTGAGTTTATATGTACACACCCTGTCGGGCACTTTTATGAAAAATTTCAGCAAACAGACTAATCTCTTGAATATGTGAGAAATGCAATGGCCACAAAATTAATTTTCTAAATTTAATCCAACAGTAAATAAACAATCTACCACTCTGAAAAGCAATCTGCCATCTGATTAAACAGAATTGTTATGTAGGAGCTGTCCAGTCACTTTCAGTGATTGCTTTTCAACCCCTATCAGAAAGTGGGGTGCATTGTAGGAAGTAAGAAACATGAATGCTGCCTTGTGGGAATCATATTTTCACGACTGGTAGAGATTTTCAAGTTATGTTACCTCATTGTGGACTTAAAAGGGTCATTTTTCATCTAAAGCTAATTATATCTGATTCAATCTGTCCCTGGCTTGGCAAGCAAATGATATGGAACAATATTTTGGTAGCCTTGGTAATACAAAGAGGGTAGTCTATAATGTTCACCTGGAGGGGAGTACTTCGGTGCTTCGGTTGCAGAAAAGTTGGGTGGGGGTACACAGCCCACTGTTCAAAACCCTTACCCTATTTATGACCAAAATCTGCATTTTTTGCTACCCTATTTAAGACCTGACCAAAAATTTGATAGCCTATTTATGACCATTGCGGCTGACACAGTTGCTCCAAACATAAGTTATGAAGGGCTTTAGTTGACAGTCTTATTGTTAAGGATGAAAAAGTAGCTTCTTCTAAGAAACAAACCCAATTCAAGACTAAACTGCTAAAACCATACCCAATCTATAACCAAACTGGCCAAAATCGATACCCCATTTATGACCAAAATGGCTGAAAAACCCTACCTTTTGGGGCCACACATACCTATATAGGGAGTACCCCTCTCCCCCCCCCCCCCAATATTCAATGTAGTGTCTAGTTGTCTAAATTTCTTTGATCTGATGTATTTTTGAGACTTTTTTTAATATATAATTCATGATGTGTAATTTTTTATGCTGTTCTGTGTGATTTTGCAAAGATTAGGCAAATAATCACCTCCGATTTGAAGTCAAGGAAAAAAGTGCCTCTTCTCTACATGAGCTCTTAAAATATTCATGTATAAATTACAGTCACTGATAATGTTTTCTCTCTCTGAAATCAATATTAATGCAACGTACAAAAGTCACAATATATTGCCATAAATTTTATTTTCATGATTTCAAATTTTGTATAAAGTCACCCCTTAGGCCAAAAAACTCCATGTTTTAAAACGCTCCGTCTTAAAAGTGGGAAATCATGAAACAAATTATTATAACATATTAGGAATCGACGGTTCTAACTTCCTTCTTACCATTCAGTACAAATTCCACATGTCAAAACACAGTGTCTTCAAATATTATAAAATATTTCAGAGCGACTCATTTTTTCACAGATTTGAACGGGAGTTAATAAGCCTGGATTAGCGGCTGTTTGAACAAGAATTTCGAAGAGAAATTATTCGAGAATATTTAATTTATCGACACGGCCTGGCCATTAAGTGCGCTGAACTGTTTTAAAAAGGTAAGGGCGAAAGGCGAACGCTTTTCGATCAAAAACAGTCCACAAAACGATAAAAACAGTGAAACATAAGCATAATTGAAAATAAAGATTTAATTCTCTGTCGCGAAAGCGACCAGATCGAAGATATTCCGTCAGAGATGAGAGATTGTTCAGATGAATAAATAATTATTGAGTGCACTAGCTGGCTTTTTACTTGGTAACGATTCTGGCGACGAAAGACAAGGGAAAATCTCTTAGTTACTCTATATTCCTGTATAATCGAGGAAAGCAATGAAATCATCTGGATATTATTTGCAGATTATAAATCCCAATTTTCTAACAAGGAAAATGCTCAACGATACATTTACTGCGCCTTGAATAAATCATCTGAGGGTTTCGTGTGCATCGTGTCCATGCATGAAAAATAAAAATAAACATTTTGGCACTTTCCCGACGAGACAATTTTTATTCAAAGCAAATGTTTGCGCCAAGAACTTCAGAAATCAACAGTGGTTGTCGAAGGAAAGCGGACAGTTTTGTTCAGTTTGGAGATATAATAAGATTGTATTTTATTTTAATTTTGAAATCGATCAGTATTTCATTCAACTCGCATTCAGCGTTCACATCTTGTTATGACTTGCGAGATTTATAATTCATTAAAGTTTCACACAGAAAGAAGTTGAGATTAAACCAGATTTAATACTTACCAGCATCTGAAACTGTTGTAACGACAGAAGAAGCATCTTCGCCTTGGGCCATAGTGAAATACAACGGAAATGAAACCCTGCGGATATCAGGAGACGAAGATGTGGCGATAAAAAATTGCGGATGCCATCCAGGTAATTCAATCGATAGAAGTTGATTTTTTGACGCTACTGTTGAAGTCTGATCTAAATTCAATTCAATTCCGGTTTCTTTCGAGACATTTGCATCGTCCGTTCCGGTTTGACGAATGCGACACCATTGTAGAATAATTATGTATTGTGAATGCAACGACTTCAGTCAATGAGCCGCTACCGTTTGCTCCTTTTGAAAGCAAACAAGTACTTTGTAAGTTGCGCGCGCGCGCTATTATTTACCGCTAATGGGACTGGGACGATCACAAGAGCGATGCGGGAACAAATTAAAATGCGCGGTTGAGGTTGCGGTGGGGAGAGAGGTAATGGACTGATCAGGATAACAAAACGAAAAGTACAAATTTTAGTTCGTAACTCAAGCGAAATTTCTGTTCACAGCATTAAATATGAACAAGATTATAAAAGCCGTTGAAAGCCTTTACTTTACGGTCCTTACGTCAAGTCTAAATTCTACAACCCTGTAGTTTATGGTTTTCAAACGTGCAGCTACAAAACTAGACTTTTTAAATGATAGAATTCACGAGTTTTGGTCAGAAACGCAGAGTTAATCTCTGCCAAAGATTTTTATAAACAACAAAACACCTTCTGCAGTTAATCTATGCCAAAGATATTTTTTTAATATTTTTTTCTTCGTGTCTTTGTTTGGTCCTTTTTACTTTTCTGAAATTTTTGTCTACAATAGCTTCTTAAAACAAAAATCCTTTTAAGTAACCAACAAAATCTTACTTTAATTTTGGTACAATATAATCAGCTACAATATAATCAGTGGGAGGCGCGGTGGCCTCATGGTTAGTGCGGTCGTCTCCGGATCGAGCGGTCCGGGTTCGAGCCCTGGCCGGAGGCATTGTGTTGTGTTCTTGGGCAAGACAATATACTCTCACAGTGCCTCTCTCCACCCAGGTGTATAAATGAGTACCGGCGAAATTAACGCTGGGGATAACCCTGCGATGGACTAGCACCCCATCCAGGGGGGAGTAGAAATACTCCTAGTCGCTTCATGCCACAGAAACCGGGATAAGCTCCGGCCTGATGGGCCACTTGGCTCGCATGCAGACTTTACCTTTTTATAATCAGTCAGTTGCGCGTATTCCAATATAAAATTAACTTGACGAAATTGACAAGGATTTGTTCAAGTAATCACAAACAACTAACGGTAAGTACTAACGGTATGACATTCTCTCATTGCTATTTTTTTCTTTTTTTTACAAGTGATATGGGCAATCTTCGTCCCTGAAAACCAAGGTGACAATACTTATAAAATTGATTTGTTTGTTTGTTTTTGTTTCCCTCTTTGGGGGAGGGGGGGGGCTACTTTTTGATGTGTACACCATGTTGCTCGCAGTTGTGTTTTGGTGTGCCTACTTGTTTCTTGTGTTTTAATTTTTTTTTTTAACTCAGCTGCCTCTACTTAAGGACTTTCGAGCTAATTGTTTCTGCGCATCGTTACTACGCACGCAAATTCATACGCCACCAATCTCGTTCCCAGAGCCCACGTGTCTTTTGGTCAGCGCCAAGACACGGAGCTCTGGAATAATCAATTTCCAGACTTCAAGATTTTAGGAGTTCCGGTTTCACGGCGCAGAACAAACCATCGATTGATCACTGAACGATTAAACGTCGTTATGAATGCTGAAAAACACAGCAGTTTACTCAACAAAGTGCACCGCAACAGTGCGCGCAAAATGACACGCCTGTCCAATTACAAGCATGACGCGTACACTGTCCAATTAATGCTCAAATCGGGCTACTGATAGCCAATCACGTTCGAGAATTTTGTTATAGTTTTGATTAATAATGGTAATATGACTGAGTGGAGTCCAGTACGGTCTGTAATCATACTCGTGATTAAGAAAATCGGACGACCGCGAAGCGGGAGTCCGATTTGTTAATCACGAGTATGATTACAGACTGAATTGGACGACACGATGTCCTATTACCATTTTTAATCAAAACTATAACAAAATTCTCGAACGTGATTGGCTATCAGCAGCCCGATTTGAGCATTAATTGGACAGTGTACGCGTCATGCTTGTAATTGGACAGGTGTGTCATTTTCCCACAAAATTTCTCATTTTCTCATTTGATAAAGAGCTTTTTATTGTCATTTTAAATATCATAATCATAAAATATGGAGAACAGCTCGCAAAATTGCTGTCAAGTCTCTTTGAAAACAGTCACCAGAGACTAAACCTCCACAATTTTACAAAGTCAGTCTCAGTCAATGGTTACTATAGTGATTGTAATCAATGTTGTGATTGGTGGATTTAGTGGAGAGGACTTAAAATGATTGGGTCATTTAATTGTCCGATTACAGGTGTCCGATTATAGCCAACTGTCTGATTACACTGTCCGATTACAACTTTGCAGATTAATTTGAGCAAAATACAGCAGTTTATGCACCAATCACATTTGAGGAAATTGTAATTGTTATGATTAAACTTAGAACATAACACGATGAAGTCTATTTAATCAGTGAGCAAGATGTGAAGAAATTAATGAATTCATGCAGCATTGTGTCTAGAATAACATAATGGAGGAGGCCGCACGATGAGAGTTAACCGGGTTATTTCTAATTAATCAATTACGATTAACTGGGTTACCGAAAACTCGTGAGTTGCCGCTATTTATGGCAGATCATTGAACTTAAACCGGGTTAACGGTTACCATGGAAATTAACTGAAGAACAATAGATTTTTTAACCGAGTTAGGTTAATTTTGAACTACCTTTCTGCGTGGTGTAACCCAGGTTTGTGGTCTCTTATCAGTGCCGTGCATTGGCTTTTTCGTGAAATGTGTCAGTCATCATGGTCTGTAAGTGGAATGTTGTCACTGTGGCACAAACAAGTGCATAATCTTGTACTGAACATGGCGAGTGACAACAACAGTTTACTACAATGATCAGTTGAGTAAGGCACGAGGGAAGTTTGGTTACGAAGTTTTAGCCCTTAAAATTATAGTGTTGTCACGGGCAACTTACCTCGTTTCCTGTCGCGTCGCCTAATATTTCGCGCGCTTTGCTGCCAATGACGTTAAAGGCCGATAAGTTGTCAATGGATACAAAGCCAGTTGCTCTTGACAACAACACGATTTTTACGTTAAAACTTGGTGACCAAACTTTTGTCCCGCCTTACTCAACTGATAATCGTAGTAAAACAATTGTATTACCGGAGCGGATTTGTAGTTTTTTCCTAATAGTGTCGGCTATACCATATCAGCCAAGTTTGCAAGTAACCTTCACACTTGGACTATGGCCTGAACAGGAAGCACTCCTTCGCCTTAGAAAGGGAAATTTTAATCGACCTCCGTAAAGAACACAAGAGCACGTCAAAGGGAAGCGGCAGTTCATTAAAATGGCAAGAAATGCAGACGAATGAATGAATTCGTGAACAATCTTAGGTGAAGTGCATTTTCAAAACATAACAGCTGTGGACCGAGAGCGTTTCACAGTTTCTAGATGCCACAATTCACGCTTCTCTATCGATAAGGATGCACCAAAGCAAGTGCCTCTTTTTGTCATAAATGAAAGAATACGCAAAGTTCTTAATGAAAGGACTTGATGTTCAATCGGGTATAAAAGTCATGCATAGTAGGATTCCAGTCAAATTCGACGACCATTCATTCGACGGCAGTGGAGAACACTGACGTCCACACAAAATCAACACCATGATCGAAAGAACTGTCTTGGAAATTCATGCATAGTGCGCATGAGAAGGAAGAGAGACTGCCTTTGCTGTGAATGTAAAGAAACTGAAGGACACGAAAACAAAGAAAAAGAATCAAGAAAATAAGTCTGTAGTTCTGAAAGTCTGTCGTTTTGTTGGTTTATCCACGTCATGACATCAATTGAGTTCACCCACTTCATAATCTATTTCAATGCGGCCACTCATAAAATATAACCCCGTTGTTTCTTCATAACCAACTTTTAACCGAGTTAAGTTATTTGGAAATTTTAACCAGGTTTCTAAAAAATAAAATCAGTTAACTGTGGCTGAAACCATCATATTATTCACAACGCTGCGTGAATTCATTATTTCTTCACATTTTGCCCACTGATTAAATAGAGCCCGTATTTTCCGGAAGAGAAAATAGGGGGTCCAGAAGGGGGTCCAAATGGGGGTCTAGAAGGGGTCCAGATGGGGTCCGAAAGGGGATCCAGTAGGGGGTCCAGATTGAGGGGTCCACGTTTTGTACTGACCCCTTAAACCTCTACTTAAACGAACGTCGGTCAAAAGTCACTGTTTCTAGAACCAATCGGAATACAGGACCTCCGACAGTTGCGAGTCACTTGATCAGACACAAACGCTTCGCTTGCAAATATCACTTTCGATTTGGCTATCAGTCTGACAGTCAACCCCTACTGTTTCATTTCAGTTGCCGTTTCTTTGAATCGCAGACGGAGCGACGTGCAAGATAGGTTCAAGTTCACATTCAAGTTTAAGACGTGCAAGACTTTGGAAACTACTGCTGTTACAAGGACGTTGAAGTAGGTACATCTATTAAGATTTACTAACGGGCGTATTTCCATTAAATTAATCTTTATGTAGGAATGACTCTTCGATCTTTACACCGTATGAAGTCCACTGCACGTTTTCCTAGTACAAAATGACTTATGTTTGCTCCTAGTTTACCTTTCACACAGTCGACTGTGTAATAAACTTCCTTACAAGGTCTATTTTGCAAGAATCCGTTGTCTTCGGTTACTCAATGTTGAATACTCAGAATAACAATTCCGCGAAATAGCAAGCTCCGCATCAATTATCTGATTAATTCTTAGAATTCGCTTCGATCTGGCGGCTGGTGACGCCTTGCAGACTTCGGGCTGTCTCCTAACCAGGATGACGGTTTATATTACGTTAAGAACCTGAAATCTCACGTTGTTCCTGGAGAATCCGCTAAATTGCAGTTGTGCCTTCCAGATTTTCGATCTACCTTTCACACAGTCGACTGTTCAATGAACTTCCTTAATTACTACAGTCAAACCTCCGATTCCGACCACCTCTCGTAAGCGACCAGCTTTCCAAAATACCAAAAGTCTCCAAGTCAAATCACTGTATTTGGAACCTCTTTCAAGCGACCATCTCTCATAAGCGACCGCGATTACTTTTAGAGCTAAAAGTTTGAAACTTTCCTTTGTTTTTATTAAACCTCCCGTAAGCGACCATTTGACAGATAATGGAGCGAAAAATGGATATTAATTTGGTGTAACATTATCGTATTTCTTGCCAGTACAAGAAACAGAAATTTCTCAGTGGGAAGAACCGGACTTTTTTCTCGAAACTGATATCTAAAAGAAAACATTGCATCGGCACTGGCGCATGGGTTAAGTCTTGGCAGTTACCATATTCTAATGAAGAAAAATTTTGATCCGTGATGGTCTAATTTCTCATATGCGACAACCTCCCATAAGCGACCACCTATGCTTGACATTATGGGTTTTCGCTCACGGGAAGTTCGACTGTAAGGTATATTTTGCAAGAATTCGTTGTCTTCGGTTACTCAATGCTGAATACCCAGAATAACAATTCCGCGAAATTGTCCTGACGTAAGAGCAAGCTCCGCATAAATTATCTGATTAATTCCTTAGAATTCGCTTCGATCTGGCGGCTCGTGACGCCTTGCAGACTCTGTGCTGTCTCCTAACCAGGATGACGGTTTATATTACGTTAAGAACCTGAAATCTCACGTTGTTCCTGGAGAATCCGCTAAATTGCAGTTGTGCCTTCCAGATTTTCGATCCACTGCAGTAATTATAATTGTTCATGAAAAATCATGAAGTTGATGTTGACAATTTGGAACTTTCTATAGGTCGGAAAGAGGGCGGAAGGAACTTTCGCCAGCTCAGTCACATGTGACCAATATCGGCAAAACGAAACAAAAGTTCGAGATTTTTGTAAAATCTCCCTGAAAAAACACACAATAACTAAAAAAAATAATAACATCATCATACACTTGAAATAATTTACACTTTTTAACTGCCGATTATTTTTGTATGAAACAAAGTTTCACAGCTTTCTGTTTGCGATGTACAAAGGGAATACCTATGGGAGAGCAAAGTTCGAACGTACGACTAGTGATCAAGCTCATGCCTAAAACAGCAAGAGAATTTTTTTTTATTTTTCCAAAGCGCAGCATCATATAATTGAAATTAAGAACATCCCACTCGTCTAGCGATCTGATATTTCTATTTCATTTGTTTGATTCGCCATTTTTCTGCTCGCCAATGTGCTCTCTTCGATTTACTACGAAAATCTTGAATTGTCCGCTTTAGCAATTACACTGTAAGACACAATTTTAGCGCGTCTCCTTAATCTAACTTCAGGCATTTCTGATGAATTGTATTCTTTATATTCCTCCACGCCTCTCCACGTCTTACTACACGCCTCTTCCTCTTAGTTTCATCCTGCCCCACCTTGAGTACTGTTTTTCAGTGTGGCATTTTTGCGGGTCAAGAAATATGGATAAATTAGAATCACTAAACAAACGTATTTTACGCTTATTTTGAATGACAAACACTCGGACCTCAAACCGCAACTATTAGCTAACCCGGGAAAAACTTCACTCTACAACAAGCGTATACACAGCATGCTGTCGATATGCTACAAGTGTCTAAACTTAACCCACGTTTACTCCACGTTTGTTTACTCCTCGTTCTATCACCTACTCTTTAAGTGGTATCAATATATTGAGTCTACCCAAGCCATCTACTATCAAATATGCATGGTCTTCACTCCTTTTGCTAGTTAGCTGCTAAGACTTGGAACTCATTACCGGATTAATGCAGAAAGCAGGCAACTTTGACATAGTTAAAGAATGCTATCGATAAAATGAACTTTGCACAATGGCCATGCTTGTCTATGTAATACATTGATTATTGTTTTTTGTACAGTGACACTGCTTGCCTATTTACACATTAATTAAGTCTTGTATAGACCCTTTTCATAAATGGCTGCCAATTTAAAATTCTTTTGTATATATTTAAATTAGCCTCACTAAACTCGTTTGGGAGTAAAAATTCTTTTGAATTATCAACTCAAGAACGAGGTTAGTCAGGCCAATTTTGATATTTACAAAAGAATTTATAATTGGCAGCCATTTATGAAAAGGGTCTATTTGTGTTTGTTTTCGAGGATTGCACGATTTTTCTTTCTCGAAGATATTAGCTTATTTGTAGCTACCTATAAATTCCAGGATAAACAAAGCTCATGTATGTACGTATGTACGTATGTACGTATGTACGTATGTACGTATGTACGTATGTACGTATGTACGTATGTACGTATGTACGTATGTACGTATGTACGTATGTACGTATGTACGTATGT
>Ga0126338_10001203_pt1 | contig 16384 bp, 6 predicted proteins | sample OrbCmetagenome_2_FD_92529 | JGI IMG/M metagenome (GOLD analysis project Ga0126338, IMG submission 92529) | Coral microbial communities from Petempiche,Puerto Morelos, Mexico - Orbicella C C metagenome | ecosystem: Host-associated > Invertebrates > Cnidaria > Coral | place: Petempiche,Puerto... | reverse complement strand
GGGGGGGGCCCAGGGGGCCCAGGGCGCCCCCCTTATTTTGGGGAAAAACAAACACAGGAGGAAAAAAAGTTGGGAGGGAAAGCAGTGCTCCCCCCCCCCCCTCCCCCTTAACTCAAGGTCTGGATCTGCCACAGGCCTAGTACATGAAACCAAACACAAAGAAATTGTGACTCTCTTAATATGGAATCCAATGCTTCAACATCATTCTTTCTTTAAGTCTCAGCAAATACTTTCATTGTTGCTTCTCTGTTTTGAATCTATTAAGAAACAGAAGGTGTTTTAACCTTTGTGACAGCCTTGATCTTTTAAATTTTACAAACTACACAATTAAATTAAAAGTAAGTCATCAGATTTGTTTTAAAAAAAGTTTCAACCCTACTAGGGGAGAGGCTTGACAATGAAGGTAAGGTAGAATTTGTGTCAGGCCAAGTGATCCAAGACACCGCAGCTTAATTTTCCTGGTTTTGAAAGCATGAAGTGATAAAAAGTACATGTACTTCTCCTCCCCCTCGACCCCATAGATGGGATGCTAGTCTGTTGCAGGGTTAGTCCCCAGCACTGAATTGACTTAAGGTGGCCGAACACAGCTTTTGCGTGTGCTCTTGCTAATGGGATTCAGTGCGCACACAAGGATTTCAAAAACAAACATGCCGTTGATACAGCAATCATTTTATTTGCTCAATGCCAGCAATATCTTTGCTATTTTTCTTTGTAATTGAACGCAATGTGTTGATGGTTTTAGTCTTTTATAAATATATGTTAGGAAAGGTGACGATGCAAAGAACCCAGCAATTCTCAGATTTTTCTTTCTTATTGACAGAACCCAGTTAAATGCAGCGCGTGCGCAGTAAGGCAAAAAATTGTGATTGAATACGGAATAGCTTTCTCGGAAATACGCCTATAAGCTATTTCTCGAGAACCACTCATTAGAATTTCACAAAATTTGGCACGAAAGGAAATTTTAGATCTTCTTGTGAACCTTCAACAAGGGATAATTAAAGATCTGTCTGTTAAATTATTATCAAAATAGTGTTAACTTGTGAGCATCGTTACAAGCTTGTTGCATGCTAATTATAATGGAAATCTAACGACCAGATTTTCTGCAAATAAACAAAACCGATTTTAAAGGCCTGTTTATATTTATTCATGTTACCATGGCAATGGCACATGGTCAGCTTTACTATCAAAAAGCCAAAGTTTGTGTTAACTTGCTTGTTGCTATGTTTGGCGACCAAAGGATCCAGGGTTTTTGAGAAAAAGGTGAGTGAAACACAGGTATCAAAAACTGTGTTCAGCCACTTTAAATTACCAATTAATTGCACACCTGGGTGGTGAGGGGCACTGTGAGATTAAAGTGTCTTGCCTGAGAACAAACCAAAGGCTGATGTACAGTTCAGTGCAGTAACCATTAGACCACTGACACTGTCTCTCCAATTTCCAAAGGAAACAAAATTAAAACTAAGTAGCATGAAGCTAGATGGTTAAGGAATTACTGATACAGTGTACATACATGTACAGTGGAAAGAATTTGGTCTCTCCTTCCCTCATGAACAATGGCACCCCTGAGGCATGGCTAGGTTACCTCATCACATAAAATGTAACAAAGGTTCTTGATATAGGTGAACAACAATGAAACAAGCACTTCCCTGTTCATTTCATTTTTGCCTGCATTGTGTTATTATTCCTGGTACAGGTAGCAAAAGTAATTTAATAACTAACAACTCCAATCATACAGTACATAGAGAGATCATGACTCACCTCATAATTATATAAGATCTATATGGGATCTAATGTCTCAGCACATACATGTAGACTTTCTCGCTGCTTCAGTCTGTTTTTTTACCTGGTAAGAAATAGGACAGGTGTTAAAAGCATTCAAGCCCTGTGAGCACTGGAAAAACTGCAAATAGTTTATGAAACAAGAGGCTCCAATCTTATGATGAATGGTACAACAGGACAGGGCAAACTTTGTTTATAGCATGCAGATAGCAACAACTACCCAAAAGGTTCCCCCATCAATTTATGTTAATCATCTTGATGACTGCAATGCAGGATGTGATTATGCTAGGAAGATAAATAAGGCTAATATACATGTAACAGTCATGTAAATAGAGTTTGCCTGTCATAAAACCTGCTGGGAACCTTTTTCTACTATGGGCTGCCATTAAGGGCCGGCTGCCAGCCGAAACAGCCAGCTACTGGCCAATCCTTCGCCATCTACTTCCGTCTCACTTTACATATACCATTTATTTTGACAAGAAACTTAAAATAAAGATGTATTTCAAAGGGTTTTAAATGACTGTTAACCTTTCCCATATGCAATGGAAGCAGTATAGCAGGAGGAGATTGAAGGGTCATGAAACAGCTGCGACATTTTCACAGAACTAGCTCCCAGGCTTCCACATGTGCCAAGATGGCATCCACAACAAAGAAATAATAATGTTGTGGTCAGGAGTCGGAAGTCGACTTAAACCAGTTATTGGGATCATATACAATGTACATGTACCAGTAATCATCAAAACACCACAGCAGTCATTACTGTCAGTTCATTTTGCCCTCTCAGCCAAGTCAGCAGAGCATCATTGGTTCTGTGTCTGCACTGTTGTAACAACTATAAATAGGAAAGATTTTCTGATTGAGACCATTGAGATTTTGAGTAAAAAAATGGTTGTTAAACATAGAACCCAGTAAATATAGTCATTCAAGGTTTGATTGCTCTGAGGCCCAAATACTGACTGGAAAACATTGAAACTAGCATTTCCAAGCATCCAAACATCATAATTTTCTGAGGGTGTGCCCCCAGACTACCTGGGAGGCTCCCGCCTTTGGTGTTTGAATTTGTAACGTGTACTTCAAAACTTGACAGCCCTGTACTTAAAGCAATATGCTGACCATTGGAATCATCATGAATCTGGTAAATGCACTAACCTGCTAGTATTAAGACTGTCTCATTCCTGTCTCATCCAACCAATCAGCATGAGGCTTTTAACAGTGAAATATACAGACCATGATTTGAGTCTGGTCAGTTGCTCACTTGGCAAACATAAGAACCTGTTGCCTGCTGGTTTTAAGATGAGACCATTCTCAGGATAGTGTCAATAACTAAAAGTTATTCAATCTGGATATTCCTATGAGAAAATACAATGTTGTATTGAAAAACAAAAAAAATCCTTGACTTATTTCCAGAGTTTCCAAGGTGCTAGTAATTTAAAATATGTTTATTATACTATAGATATTCTCTTTATTTGCTAGATAGCCTGTTCTGGGCTCTCAGTCAATGGGGATGATTGAAAAAGCGGGTGGGTGACGAGCAGGGCCTGGGAGACAAAAGCGGAGGTCAGGAGAACCTGTAAGCACTGTTTAAAAACCTCATTCCAGTATACCAGCTCATTACGGTATACCAGCTCTGGTATACCCTGTGATTGGTTACTTTTGACAGTTTACATGTACATCCACACCTTGTCTGTTTGTCAGAAGCAAAGTGATGCTTGAAATGGTGAGCATAATTTATTATGTGTGCATGATTTCAAGGAGTTGAAAGTTACTCAAACTCACATGGATTTAATCATTTGCTGGTATTTACTTCTCTCTACACCTACACAGAGACTTCCACACTCCAAGAGAGTCTAGACACGGCAGACATGAACGATTGCAGAAGAACACAACACGCTGTGAAGATCAGCATGGCCCCTTGAAACTTGTGTGAGAAACTTGATACCGAATATACTACAATTTTGACATATGACACAAGAAACAGCTTCTTTCTTCAAGTGGGTGGAATGAAGTTTTTAAAACAATGCTTCCAGGCTCCCCTGCCCTTTCCTTCCTGGATCCCACCTCGTTGCCCACTTGCTCTTCCGGTCGTCCCCACTGACTGAGTGCCTGGAACTAGCTATTTGCTAGATGGGATCTGCCTGAGATCGTGATATGGAAATCGATAAAAGGATATCACTGTTACTTGACTGTGCTACAGGTGTCTGAGATTGTGAAAGTTCCCTTTCAGTTGGGTCAGAAACTGTGAGAGTTGAAGAAGTGTGACTAGTAAGACTGCTACGTCACAATAAGAATGTAGGTTGACATATTTTTAGAGCCAAACAGAAAGAAATGATTTTAACAAAAGTGAATATACTACACGTAGGTGTTGGACACTCCTGTAAGTTCCAATTTCGGTTTAGAAGGATATGTCAACCTATATTCTTGCTTTGACATTGTGGCTTGGTCAGTCCCAGGTCTCTACCCTCTGTGGTTTCTGATTTAACCAGAATTGAAATGTCACTTTTTCAGATGGCTAAAATGTAATAAGGAAAAATTATATCCTTTTTTCATTTCCACATTACTGATGATCTTATGTAGATTCCATAAAGCAAATAAAAAATGTGTCTGTTATATACACTTTAACTAACAGCATAAAAATATTGACAACTTCAGCAGCATGTACAGAATGGAAGCCCCCTTTCCAATTTTAGTCTCAATTTTGGCAATTGCAAATAATATTTTGCGGTTACATTGGTGACTACAGTCGAACCTCTATTAAGCAGCCACCTACGTTAAGCAGCCAGTTAACAAGGTCCCGAAATTATTGTCAGCAAAATAATGTAAATAAAACCCCTATTAACTGGCCACCTCTATGAAGTGGTTGCAGCCACCTTTTGGTCATCCTGATAAGGGTTTTTCTAGTGTCTTTACCCCTATTAAATGGCCACCCAAAATTAAATACACGTAAATTCACTTTGTTTTGGAAAATGCAATGGTAGATAAGAGTTGGAAATAGAAGGTGACAAGTGATAAAAACATTCAAACACACATGATTGTCTTAAAGTGACTCCATGTTCACTAAGACCCGATGGTGAAAATATTCAAGGTAAACAAATCCCTATTAAGTGGCCAGTTGACACTCAATCAACACTCCATTGTTTATCTCGGTCGACAGTCAGTTGAGAGTTGACTAATTTTTGATCAATTCATATGAGTCAGTCAACACTTGGCTGACTATCAACCGACTGTTGATCAAGTGTCAATCGAGTGTCGCCTGAGTATTGATTGGGATGTCGATCAAGTATCAATCAAAAGTATTGGTTGACACTCGACTGCGGATGCCTTTAGCTGTACACATGATCCATGTGTTCTACTAGTCACTCAGTGTTGCAAAGGGGATATTTCAATGACTCAGGTCTTTTTTGTGGTTAACTTTCTTTTGAAGATAAAACATGTATTAGTTCAAAACTGTCATCACTTACCTACATCACTGTAACAGCCTTAGTTTCCAATGATGTTGATATAATCATGTGTCCTGTCTTGAAAATCTAGGCTCCTTTCAGTTTGATGTGTTTCATTCTCTGGGAACAAACAATTATACGATAACATGTATGAGGCAACTCTTAAAGTAGCTACATTACATTCATTCTACATTTATAATTTAAGTCTGAGCGACTCAGTATACAAACTTTCATGTTGTTTTACAATTACAGTTTTGTATTCTGCACTCTGAGTTTGCATTTAATGTAAGTAACTACATTACATTCATTCTACATTTATAATTTAAGTCTGAGTGACTATACAAACTTTCATGTTATGTGCTCTACAATTACACAGTTTTGTACTCTGCACCCTGAGTGTGCATTTAATGTGTCACTGATCAATAAGAATCTGTAAATTATTTTGATAATCCTATCTACAATGTATAACAAAATTCATCACACACCATTCAGTCACTTGGGTGTCCAACTGCAGGTATCCAGTCACAACTAAATTTGGTAATTGGTCACCTTTTATTGGGTACCCACACCATTCACATATCATTTAATTACACTTTACTGGCTTTCTTTTTAACGTTTCCTACAGTGTTAAAAACTCATAGAAAACACTTCTGAGGATTTTACCAAAAGAAGTTTTTTAAAGACTTTTTTAATCTTGAAATTTGTTATTGATGGGATTTTTAGTAACCAGCCTTATTCTGCACACTCATTCAATTTGAAATTACTCACCCACTTATACCCTGAATTGTGCTTCACTCAGTCCAAATACATAATTATGGGTTATTGACCAAGCGTGAGGTCAAGATGGCTGGATATTGGCCAAGTTCTTTCTTTGCATGTTTATGGACCAAACCAGAGTTAAGGTCAATAAAGATGCAAAAAAGAACAAGGCCAAAATTCAGCCATCTTGACCAAACAAGCTTGGTCAATAGTTATAAAGGAATATGGGATAAAAAACAATTTTTTTCCTGTGGGACACAGCACATAACCATGTGTGGCTAGATAGTGCCAAATTGCCTGCTGGGGTAACCAATCACAACATAGGATTTGGTTAACCCATTGACTCCTGGAGCTTTTTGTCAAAAACTCAGTTTTTGGACATTTTGAGATTTTCAGGCTGGATATGGGCCAAATTAGCTCTCTACTCAAAAGGGCGTTTGCAACATGCCAGCATGCCTCTCTTTCCACTAGCATCGGGTTTTATGACATTTTTGCTCGGGCAGGTTCAGAAATCAAAATTTTGAGATTTTTATTTATTTTTTTTTGCCTTTCCTTTTTCACCTTTTCTTTTCTTTCTGCTGCAGTAATTGACCTTCTACTGGGCTTGCTACCAGTCTAAAACATTCTGAGAAAGCATCATCAAGATGGGCAATTTTTGTCATGGAGCAGCCACGTGTAGTGGCAGGAAATTTTGCTCTGAGTTTTTCACCCAACTTTTTGAGCATTTTTGTGCATATCTCAGGCTCCATTGGGCCGATCACTCTGATCTGGGTATCATTGGAAAGATCTTTTCCTCCTGTGGAAGTTGAGCATAAATGAGGCCAATTTTAGTAAAAGGTGATGATGTCAGAAGTGGAAGAAAGGCCAAGGCTCATCACAGCCGGTTACGGCCAGCACAGGAGTCAATGGGTTAATCTTGCTTGCTCAGGGAACTAGCCATAAAAATTATAATAACATTAAAATGGTTCATAAGAACTGCATTCAGGGATTTGTAATAATTTAATTAAAGGATAACATCAAGGGCCAGGCACTGGGCAAATTGACCGGATGTAAGGATGATTTTGCCTACCTGGTTTGACCTAGACTACGAGTAGTCGCTCTTTCGCTTAGTCCGTCATGCGCGACACACACAAAAAAAACCACGATTCCTTTCACGTCACACACGACAGACTAAGCTAAAGAGGGACTACTCACAGTCTAGGTTTGACCATCTAGAGGAAAGTTTTTCCTATAAAGAAGTTCAGTTCAAAAAGGTTTGCCCACCTGTGGAAACCAGTTGCCCTCCGGCTGAATCCGTTTATATGAAAGCCCCGCAATTTAGCTTCCAACTGGGTTCAAAAATATGCACAGCTATTTGCTCTTGCACACTATTTGTCATGAAAACCAAACCAGTAGTTTAGACCATGTACTGCTTCAATTTGCCCTAACGAAACGATAATGTTATTGCTATATGCTCACATTCACCTTTTAAAAAAGCTTTCTTCCACTGACATTAACGTCTGCAAGTTACTTTTCAATTTGAAGAAATAAATTTTTTCTATGATAGTATAAGAACAAGCCAAATAACAGAAAAACGCCAAAATGTCTTACCTTTCCCCGCCATATTTTCGAAGACATCTTGCTTCTGGGCACGTGATCTAAGATTGTGCTTCTGGTGTATGATGGGATACTCAACCGGATGTGTGTGCTACAGGGTACTTGAGTTTCTTCATAAAATCAAAGCTGCCTGAATGCGGTCTTTTTAATGGATATGCTCCAAGACAAAAGGCTCAAGAAATACTTTTACCTCTTCATTGACGATTCAATGTTGCCCGAAAACAGGCAAGAATTTTAGGGCCGCCTGTTTAGGGACGGGAATCAGAATATCTTCCGGGTGTCTATCGAAACTGTCACGCGATTGGCTGTTTCCACACGTGCTGTTATTAATTATAGCAGACCGTCCACACGAAATCGATTATGTCTTCCTGACGAAAAGTAAAATAACGAAGGCAACCCAAAAGCAATGTTTTTTCTCCAGTGCCCGAACATCGGACAAAATCAATCGAAAATAAACGGCATAATCAAATGCTCGTACATTCGAGAGTGAAGATTGTTATTATTGCAAACTAATTGTACGTCGTTCGTGTGTATTTCCCGGGGGTGGGGTGTACTTCCTATAATGGCCTATACGGGGAGGCTCTGCCAGAAAGGGGTACCTTTTTCAGAATTCAGGTATATAGAGATTTGAAGGAGATGAAAGGGCAGGGAAATCTGTTATTTTCTTAATAGTTATTTTTAAAAATATTTCGAACAGACGCACCTTATGGCTGTATCATTTCATTTATTTGACACTACATAAAAATGAAAACGAGACTTCCTTTTTTTGGCGATTTATTCATAATACGAGCCAGTTATGAAAGTATGCGAAAGGGGTATTTTTTTCAATTAAAAGTATACGAAAGGAACACCTTTTCTGACAAAATGGTATTCAAAAGGATAAGGGGTTGGACCTCGGGGAGAGCTTTGTAGGGTACCCCCCCCCCCCGGGGTATATTTAGAGCTAAATAGATCTCAATTTGATTAGAAATCAAATGCATTCTGGTACATGGCTTTTCTCAAAACAGTTTGCATTGTTTAGTCTGACTGAGCAATATTGTTTTTCCTTCAAACATCGTGAGCACTGAGGCAGCTCTACATCCTGAAAACACAACATTTGTCCCCAGTGTATAACGAACAGACATCACGGTACAAGAGAAGGCAAACGTTTGGTTAGTTGGACACATCTCCTAGTGACGTCGTTGCGAAATAGTTATCGCAAGAAACTGTTTTGAAGTATCACTCTTACACAGTAGGTTCGATTTCCGCCGCTTTCTCGAGTCCGGTCTACGTTCCCCTCCCCCCGTCCCCCCCACGGGCGGCTGGAAATAGAGCCTACTTACACAGTCAATAAAGGTCACTCCAAAGTGATCAAATTACGATCGTAGTATTGATGAATTGTTGCGAATGGTAAACTGGGTTAAACTGGACAGTCGACGCCTTGTTGATAAATCAATGATGATGTATAAGATTGCAAATAATATGGTTCCGGACTATCTTAGTTCGCACTTTGTCTTCCGTTCCGATAATTTAACCTATAACTTAAGAGATAGTGACTGTTCGCTTGCCATTCCACAGCCCTGCACTAATTATTGTAAAAGAAGTCTGTCCTACAGCGGAGCTGTACTCTGGAATAGTTTGCCCTTGGATATTCGTCAGTCACCCTCTCTTGATGAATTTAAATCTAAGTTGAAGAATTATGATTTTGATGGTAGTCTTATGTAAGTATTATTTTGCTTTTATACACGGCTTCCTTGTAAAGCAGGTTTTTTATCATTTCTTTTATTGTAGTAGTTATTAGTGATCAGGAGCCCATGTTAGTGATTTATTAGTTAAATAGTTACACTAATTTAATTCAATATTGTTACGTCCTGAAGGAAATACCGTGTCTAAATAAAGATTTTACCTTACCTTTACCTTTACTCCCTGGGGGTGGGGGAAGGGGGGGGGGGGCAAACCATATATATACTTTATGGGTGTGTGCCGCTGTGAAGGGTATAGTTTTCAGGAAATTAACTCTAGGATAGGGAGGATAAGGTAAAGAAATCAGTCAGTTTTGGTTTAGAATAGAGTATAATTTACCGGAAAAGTGGTCAGTGTAGACGATAATAATAATAATGATAATAAAAAAAATTAATAATAATAATAATAATAATAATAATAATAATAATGATAATAAACAATATTTACAGAGGATATCACCAAGCTAACACTAAGTTAATTAGGATAGTTAATTACGATAGTTAAGTCTAAAACGGGGTTCGTTATCCGGGGTTCTAAAATATATAGAAATTGAAACTCGGAAGTGACTTAGTAAGATATTGGTTCCCGCTACATGTTAGTTAGCGTATGTTGCATAATGATAGTGATAAAGTTTCTGCATTGAAATAACTAGTCAGAGATAGGGTAGGAGTTTTTGGTGCCTAGTCTGTAGTAGGGTTGCAAAATCAAGCTGATGTGTCCAAGCGGCACACCCCTACGCAAAGATTTACAGTGTACCTCACCCCCGGGGATCACTTTTGTACGACATGTTGCTGCAGCACAGGGCCCGTTTCTCGAAAGCGTCGGGAACCTTTCAGGCACACAAAGCCATTTTTAGTTATCCTGTATCTAAAAACAGAGAGGAGTATACGCCTGAAACTTCTCAGATGAAGGGAACCTCTGTTCCTATTAAGAATATGTGAATAAAACAGCTCTGTAATCATAAAGTTTGAGATTTTACTATAGCTTTCCGGGTGTGAAAGCTTTTCGGGACCTTCGAGAAACAGCTCCCAGGTGTTAATAGAGTCTGAATAGGGGTGCCGGAATCTAGGGCTTGCCACAAGTTGCTCGAGATTTCCCAAAACGTCGCCCAAAATTTCTCAAAAAGTTGCTCAAAAGTTGCTTCGAAAAAAGTCAAAAGTTGCTTTTTGTAACAAAAGTTGCTCAAAAGTTGCTACAAAAAGCAAAACGTTTTTTTTGTATCTCTCTTCTTTTATTTGGTCTGATGAAAAAATATGCAATCTGTACAACAAAAGTAAAATTTCTGAGCATTTTTGTGCAATTTTGCGTTGTGACCAGCGTCCTGAATAAATTTGTTCACAATGCGTATGAGTAAATACTACACATCAATATCAATATAAAAATATTAATCTTGTAAAAATTCTATTATGAGCCAATAAAATTGTCGTTGCTGTTCACGGTGAAGACTTCTAACCATTTTCATTTTCGCTGGAGTAATCAGTCTTGCCCCTGCTTCTGCGGCTACCCTCAAAGGATCTGAATTTACGACCTTCGTAACCTGAAACACTCGAATCAGTGGAGCGTGAATCTTCGTTCGCCATTTTGGATTTTCTTTGAAAAAACCGCTGACCTAGCAGCCCGGCTGCATACATCTTTCGCCCATGATCTGCCCCAGGGGGAGGAACTGCTCTTTTTTCACAGGAAATTCTCAAATTGTCAACTGAAATATTGTAAAATATGGAAGCATGGCCAATTAAAGCCCTAAAAGCTGCTCCGATATCTAGAAAACTAGAAATTGCTCAGAATGCAAAAAGTTGCCGAGCAACTTGTGGCAAGCCCTACCGGAATCTCAGGTATCGATTAAGTTTTCGGGATTTTCTCAGCGATCATTTAAAATGTCAACCCATTTTCCATTTCTCAGTACATTTTCAGAACTTAGATCTCCGCTATCAGTTAAGGAATATCGACGTCATAGTACACCACAATGCTGCGCCAACCGTCACTTTTAAAATTCGTCAGGTAAGATGATCATCCCGATCTGCAGCCTCCGTGGGTACATGTTTGGCGGCAAAACAGATTTACCACCTATTCTATGTCAAACTTGATAATGGATGTGCAATTTCCAAAGTGGAAAAAGAAGCAAGAGCAGAGAATCAACGGCCTGGGTTGCTAGAGTGACCGGTTTTGGTTTGCTAGTCGGAATTCTAGCAATTATAATACTTCAAATATGTTTCGCTCGTACCCAATTGGTCCAAACGCGTCACGTGACTGAAAATCCTCAGCTAAAACTGGGGGGGATCCGTGTATTATTGCCCAATCTTCAAAGGTCTTCAAAAGATCCCGGGTGTTGCGAAACATATTTGAAGGATAAGAAACACAATAGCCTCCATTAGACTTAAAAAACATGCTCGATATTTTTGCCCTTAATTGGACATTATCTGTTCCTCGAAGCTCACAGCTTTCCTCGACGTTCGCCCTGGGAAAACTGTTCGCTTCTCAGAACAGATTATGTCCGCGAACAAATATCCGAGCCTTTTTATATGGACTAGAGTGTGTTCTACTAGGAACTAAACCACTCGTAGATTCCATACGTCACTTCATCCGGGATCCGAGTGGCGTATCTTTCGTATGTCACCGGTTTGTCATATCGTTCAATGACGTCACAATTCGATTCCCGCCTTTTCCAGTTGAATGAACTTGTTTTCTTGCGTCGTTTTCTAGATCTGTTTAGAATTATGGCAGTGACAGACAGAACGTGAACACCGGTTACTTTGTATTTTCTATGAAGCCCACCTGTATTTGAAAACTCAATTATTGGAAAACGCAACTGAAAATCGGCAATGTCAGATAACTGGATTTTATATTTGAGTTATTTGAACTAACACTTCCATTTTTAGCGCAACACTCACAGTTACGAAATACGCTGTCCTGGAGATGTCAAACGACATATACGAGTCAAATGCTAGCACAGAAGGGAAAAATCTCCTATCTTGTATTATACAGCTCTCGCAGTGAATTATGATCGATATGAGCCAACCTTTGCGTAACTGATGAAATTACTATTTTCATAAAAAAATTAGCTTTTGTAGAGGAAAAATTACAGTAAACTTTCACAAAGGTCTTTTCTCCGGACTCCCTACCCACAGCAAAAGAGTTATTTAAAAACTGTTTGACCACGCAGTAACACAACGTGGGCAGATAGCCTACCTTTCGGTGACTTGAATCCGAACCTTTCGCAGCATTTACGTCACCGTTACTTGACGTACATCTGAGTGATTGAGATAAACACTTTGCGCAGCCGACAAATGAGCCGTAAATTTTAACGCACAATCAATCTGAGTGATTCGAACTAACAACAGTTACAAGTTGCTATTCACTTTCCCTGATCAACAAATTAACCAGAAGTTTTAAGAACCATTTCATTTGAGTTATTTGAACTAACAGTTCCATACTAAGTGTAACACTCGCAGTTAGGTACCACGTTATCCTAGAGATGACAAACGATATATGCACCCTCGAAACAGTGGATTTGCAATGGGAAGTTTAACATATGAACGAACAACCTTCAAATTTGCAAAATATGATCCTTAACTACAGCATGTACTTTGCTTGCGCAATCCACGGGTTAAAAATGGGTTTCACCGTGTTGTACATAAAATATATTAACGTAAAGCCAAATTTAGGGTGCTTTTAGAAGGTCAGACTATTGCTATGGTGACCTATTGTATCACGAAAATGACAGCAACGTGTTCACCAATGATTGGGCAGAATTTTTCTTTTTTCCATGATTGTAGCATCAACTGGTGAAGAGTGGTTATAATGACCTATCAAAACCACAGCATTGGAAAGTGCTGGAAACTGTTGAGCCACCTTCAATCAATACTATGTCGCAAGTCACAGACGATACAGAGTGATTCATGAAAATCTTATGCAGTCTTCAAGCAGAGAGTTTTTGAGCCAGCCGAGTTCAGCTACACTTCTGCACCTTCAATGGTAAATTGAGCTGGTAAGCAATAACCGAATTCCAAACACGCTAAATAATGACGCTTACGAGGGTATTTCAGGTTTGCCGTAAGAGACTTTTACCGCACAAATATAATGTAAGTGAACACATACAAATCCGCCCAGATGCATAGAACTGGCTGGACCAGAGTGTGAAGACATCGAGTAATAAGTTAAACGGGGATATGCATGTAACGGCTGTCTTCACGTCACTTTTCATTACGTCTAGATCTATAAGGTAGAGTTGAGTTGAGGGGCATATAATTCATGGTAGGCCACATATAGTCGCCTTCCCCTTCACTCCTTAAATGCTAACCGCAAGCAAATGGCAGTAAATAGAAGCAAACTGCAGGGAGACTGTATGAGTGGCCCTGACCATGAATTATATCCCCGAAGGCCGGAGCAGTTATTACTTCGTAAAGGCGAGCGCAAATTCCATTCACATTATTGGTTTAGTGGAATTATAGATATCCTTAAATTGATGATTTCCGATTATGTCGCTTCATTCTAGATATGCGCAAAAAACGCTAACCAGGGTAAATAAACACAAACGGATCAAGAATCAAACTCCCTATGAGCCGACTCAACTTGGAAAGTGGATCGTCCGTTATAAACAGTGGTAATTTTGATGCCTAACGAAAGAAAGAATGAAAGAAATGTTAAAGAAACCTGTTAAGATTGATTATCGTCAAGATAAAGCCAAGAATTACATTTAGAAGCAGATAGACATCCAAAATTTCAGACATGCAGTGTTCAAGTTTAAGCGTAATTATTTACACTCAGTAGAGCGTATTTGAACATTAAATTATTTCTGCCGATGGCTTTGCAGTGGTTTTATCGGCCGTGGCTTAACCAGTCCTTTGAGAAAACGAATCCAACTTCGAAGCAAAGCTGCACATTACCATTTTGTTTTCTGAAATTTTGTTTTCTGACGAGTTTCATGAGGATCTGACATTATGGACCCCTGCCGATGTTCTACGGTTCAACCGGCAGGGGTCCTAGATTCTTCGCAATTCCTTGACGACTCTTCGCATGAGAGGTGTTAAGAAATCCGCGATCTAACAACAGAAACACGAGCACGTCAAGTTGATCAAAAGACTTCAGGCTCAGAAATAAGGGCACAAACAGACATTTTCAAAGTTACCCGGCGTATTTATTTACAAAACACAGAGATTATTCAGCAGATAAATTGAAACACTGACCTGCCGCTTCAGATGGCGCATGTATTTTTTAATCGTACAGGACGTCTCTTCGCTATACACAAAACAACTTCTCGAGCTCGCCGAAACGGTGTCCTTGGACATCGCAGGAACTGATCTCGGTATTCAATTAATGTTTGATTGGTCAGGAATGAATTACCAGCGTTTGTGTTTAAACCGCGGACATCCAAACTGACAGGACATTATCATTCAGGAGATGAAGGGCTAACAAAGTGTGTGAGGCTTGTTCGATATTTCTACTGGTTGCTTAGGAAATCCCTTTTAAAGTTGGACAATATGGAAAATTTTCAGACTGCTGTTACTCAAGGGACGTCACAGGAAAAATATTTCGATTTTCGCAAAAGCCTCCCATAGTTTGGTGCAGTAATATCTGACGACGAGTTTAGCCAAGTTACGTTAAAATCCGATAAATCTACATACCCTATTAATTCAATCCTTGTGGGGGCCAAATTTGATCTATTTAATGAATTAATGACGCCATTTTTGGCCGAGTGATCACTTCTTGACCCCACAAGGGAATGCAATTAGGAAATATTTACATTAGCAAAATGGCCTATTCATGCAAAAATAAACCTTGACCTTGAGTTTTCGGTCTCGAAAGAAATTCACAGTTTTCGCACCCCAATGAAGCGGTTGTCAACGTAGCCATGCCGCCAACCAGTGAAGCGCAGCTTTGAAGTCCCCCCGCGGGCTACAGTAACGCTTCCCGGGAATGAATGTGCAATGTTTATATTTACAGTATATCTTTATATTTTACATCGAGAGTAGCGAAGTCTTGCGTGAAACATTCGGGCAGCTTATAAACCGAATCAGCAGATAAATGGTAAAGAAGGAAAAGGGAAAAAAACAGGAATGATAGCAGAATTGCCTTGAACAGGCCTACTCGGCGAGCCGAGTCGAGTGCGGATATTTACACATTTGAAACAAAAACTAAACGCGTAATTCATCAGCCTTTTTGTTTTACTAGAATATGGAAAAACACTCTTCGAGGCAGAGGAAAGGAGCGTTTGGAGAAGCTGCCTTGTCACAGGCAATCAACTTCTGTGCCAGAAGAAGCTAGAGCAGGGCATCGACGAAACATTCGCTTGCGATTTGCACTTGCGTTCAAATGTGGGAACACGAAGACCGTGCAAAATCGCCTAGCCTATCACTTAGGAGACGAAAACAATGAACAAAAGAGATTTCTGTGCGAGAAATTGCAAGACGTAAGGGATAAACAAAAGAAGCGAAATGCGACCCCGCGGATGAGATCAGTTGCCGCGAAAATTGTTCCTGCTCAACTCAAGGGTTGACACATTTTAATTGGCTCATCACAGTTTGCGGTTGATTGACTCGTTTTAAAAATTTACGTTTTTCTGGATAATTAACTCGTTCTCGTTTTAAGTTTTTAAAATATTTTTTTTGGAAAATTCAGATAAAGTAGAAGTCTCGAATTTGGTGTAAAAAAAATAATTTTGGACAAAAATGTGAAAAATGTGAAAAATGTGTTAAATATCACAATTTCCCGACACACTTTGGTTTGCCATTATCTCTGGAATGTTCTGGCGAAATTTGACGAAAATCCGTCAAATCTGCATACCCTATAAATTTGCTCAAAGTGGATGTATTCCTCCAAAAATCAAATGCGAGATTTTAGGTTGTAAAGCTTTGTAAACAACTCGTGCCACGCCCGGAGATTATCACGCCTAATGAAACCGCAAACCAATGGAACAACAGAACCTCCTAGTGTCTCTGACAACAGATCAAGATTTCCCGGGAAAAGCATCTCATTGCAACATGTATTTTTTATCTCGCTCAGTGGAGTTCAATTCAGGATGACGACGTAATATAATAGGCAAAGACGCCAAAGGCAAAGGCAAAGGCAAAACCCGCGCCAAAAAGGTTTAAGGC
>Ga0126338_10001202_pt1 | contig 16389 bp, 8 predicted proteins | sample OrbCmetagenome_2_FD_92529 | JGI IMG/M metagenome (GOLD analysis project Ga0126338, IMG submission 92529) | Coral microbial communities from Petempiche,Puerto Morelos, Mexico - Orbicella C C metagenome | ecosystem: Host-associated > Invertebrates > Cnidaria > Coral | place: Petempiche,Puerto... | reverse complement strand
CTTTATTGTAACTAGACCAATACCTCCCTTTGGAGAGTAAGGCGCAATAAAGATATACTATTATAACTATTACTCACTACTCACGCACGCACGCACGCACGCACTCACACTCACTCACTCACTCACTCACTCACTCACTCACTCACTCATTTTCTACATGACGATGGTGTAATATGTTGGTGGAGGACTCCTTGTCACGATATAAAATAAAACGGGCAGACGTTCAGGACAAGAAACAGTCTTGGACTCAGTCCTGTTCAACAGAAGAGACATCACGTTATGTTTATAAATGTAAAATTACTCTCCCTCTTGTATTTATATTCACAATTAACAAGAACTTCCTCTTTTCAATTCGGAGAATTGTTTTCTTAATTGCCCGGTAGTTTTGAGAATTCGTGAACGATTTACATGCTCAAAGTTTAAAAAGGTTGCCCAGGGAATTTTTTAAAGTGCGTCAAGCGCAGTTTTCTTCTCAACCCCAAACATCCAGCGACTGAATTTCTAAAACACTGGAAGAAATTATTGGAAAATTCTCCCGATCTTTTCTGTCCGAACAAGTTTTTCGCTTTGCTTTATTACATAAACGCTTCAGGAATAACCTCTTTTTCTATCTACTCAGCTTGTTTATTTTTCTTACTATTTTGAGTAGTTTTTTTTTTTTCCTAATTAAGTTCATTGTTTTAATCTTGTTTTTCTTTTTGTGAATCTGGCAAAGTATAATGGTTGGTGGGTTGATTGGTTGGATTTTTATAAGTTTGTTTTGATTCCATAAGCAAACCACTCTCTCTGAGATAAAGGTCGTCCTTCAATTGACTACCCTGCACACTGCCAATTTTCTTGTTTCATCCATGGGTTCAAAAACCGCCAATACAAGACTAAGACCTCTGCAATCTCCTTTTATAATACGCTAAAATAATGTGGAAATTGGGTGAAAAGGAAAATTATTTCAGCACATTTTAATTTGTGAAAAAAATTATCAGTTTACTTCTAACATTATGCTCTGATTACCTTGCTCGTGGACTGCGCATCCTCGCTTCGCAAGATTTCAGCGTACGTAGCACACATAAGAAACTGGAAACTTTATCTTTGAGGTTAGCTTGCCAGACAGGTCTTTTTTTTGTTTCGGTCAATTCTTTTAAGGTGGCCTAACAATAGCTTTTTTCTTTGCTAGTCTAGTGATCATGAACATAGGCCAAGATAAAGTACCACCCGAAACCTGAACTAAGCCAGTACTCGAGAAAATACAATTTTGGCCTTGAGAACGTTTCTTTCCTCTTTCTTGACTTCTCTAGGAAAGAGCGAAGAGTCGACTCTGCTAGCAGGAACACATCTCCTTCGCAGAGAATGTGGCCCATTGGTTGTATTCAACAACTCATGTAAACGTTTGCCCCTCGTGTGGACAACTCGAATTGGAACGTTTTTCAAAATGGCTAGCTGAAGAAATCAGTCTATTGCGACCTGTAAAAACATAAATATTGCACTGTTCGCAGTCGCTATACTGAGTTGGAGCGAGCTGAAGTGTGTCACGAACCATATATCAATTATATGTTCTGTTGACGTTTTTGGCTAACTGGGTTTAAGTGAAATTCGACAATGGCAGCTTTTATCACAGTTTCCCATGCAAGAGTTGAAAAACGTTCTGTTGTTGCTTTTGGCTAATTGATTTTTTAAGTCAGATGTCAAAAGGCTTGAGAAAGCATCGTCAGACACAGTTTAAGTCGCAACAGGTGCAGATTTTCCCAGTATGTAAATCGCTTCAACGTACCTTGCTCCTTCCATTTCGAAATGGGCGTTTGCAATAGTAACGTTCAGTTCTCTTAAGCCATTTTCTATGGATGTCAATGTATTTCTCCCCTTTTTGACTCGATCTGTTAATGCTAATCTGCTTTGACTACTAACTTAATCATTTTTAAGAAAAGTGTTTTAAACTAGTGTTGACTTTCCACTTTCGCCTAAGTGGTTTTTAATAAAGATAAACAAGAACTACTTAGGGTAGTTTTGGTTTTACTACAACACATGTCGGCGTGTCCTCTTAAATGTTCATCAAAAACTCAGGTTCACACTGTTTTTTAACACTGTTGTTGTATCGAAACAATTTTCTTAGTCTATTCTCTGGCGGTAAAATATAGAGTTAACTGTCTTCTGTCTGTCTGTCTGTCTGTCTGTCTCATCAGTGACTAACCCACAGCAGGGAGCGCTTTGCAAACAAGTTTGTTTTCAGCTGAATGGAACTACCAAGGTGAGAGATCCACACGTTATTGTAGAGAGTATTTAAAGCGAAGATCGTGGTTCATTGTTTTATCAGCCACCGGCGCAAGATTTTACAGAGCAGGTCGTACGATTTCTAGACTTGGAGCATCATTGCCTCAGGCAAGTGTAAGGTTAGAATTAACTGATTCATAAATCACGCCTTAATATTTCAGGCGATGCTTCATCTCAACTTAAACAAAATGGTTAGGAACTGAAACTCTCCCCCTGTTTCAGATATTTAACTGTGTTCCCTTTGGTCTGTGCTCAGCATCGAAACCAAAAATGTTTTGTTAAACATTTTGGTGAATTTTGATAAAATATATATTGACTATTTTCATTGATTTCGAAGAAAAGGAACGAAATTCAGTATGTTGGGAAAAGAATTTTTTTAAATTATCTTTTATCTTTTATTATCTTTTAAAATAAGGTTCCATGGTTTACGCGGGGTAGCTTTGGCTTATTCAGATTTGAGGAAAGAAGGCCCAGAACGTGATATATGAAATACGTGAGACCGAGTTCGACCACATGTCCATACGGAGAGAAAAGAGTTAAAAATACGATGCACAGTAGAGAATTTGAGCATGGAAATGCGATAAAACACTACTATCAATCTCGAGTGTTTGATTAATCGTCTCAATCAAAACTTAAACTAAGGAGAAAACAAAGAAATAAAATCGTAAAAATCTATACTGATTAAGATCAAATATCTAAACATTGGCAAGGTTGTGATTTGATTTCTTTTAACTTGATGAGTTATTAATGAGTTTGAAGAAGATTGTTTGCAATGAAGCAAGACACGCAAGAAGCATTATACTATGTAAATAGATCATTTGAATTTAAATCTGAGAAAACGTAGAATTATTTGGCTGCCTAACACACCCCAGCGAAATAGTTTGGCTAAAATATTATGAGGAGTGGGGCCCATTTGAGGTCGATTTGACAAGTCGCCAGCTCAGAATAAGGAAAAGTTGGAGTAGCTTGAAAGGCCAATGGGATGTATTTTTCACAGTGTAGATTTGCCTTATCTAGCTGGTAATATTTTACTGATTATTTCTTAAAGGCGTTTTGTTGAGAACAGATAGCTTACAGAAGGTGAAGACAAAATGAAGGTTAGTACATTCAATAGGAATTTTTTATTGTGCTTGATGCAGTTGTCCTCTTATACCTAAACAAGAGACCACCCTTTGTAACGCGCTGCTTAAACAACGGTAAAAGCAGTAAATTTCCTTCATGTTTAGATTTGACAAAAATTGTAGGGAGTTAAAGTTAACACCCATATTAGACAGGAGACAATGGTTGTTGACCATTCACCCAAAAATTTCGGAATTTTCGATCAGAAAGTAAATGGTGAGACAATTTTGGCTCGAACGATCGAAAAATTTCAGAAAAAAAAAACGAACGTCTTGAAAGGAAGTCCAAAATTTCCAACCGAAATCCGAATGGAAAATTTGCTTGCATTTGCAATTCTTCACCACCATCGTGGAATTATGATCAGTTCGAACCCGTCCTACTCAGGCTCTTTCGGTAAATTGAGGATTGTGAAGTAACTGGTAAGTCGCCAAACTGAACGGAACATACCATCAGGGATTTTTGCTTACCATTTTCAACAACCGTTGACGAACCGGTTCCCCCGTGTAAATGGTAAACAACCACTTTTCATGCACTACCTTCTTTTTATAAAAGATCACCTATTTCTTTTCAGCTTCTTTTAGCCTACGTTTATTGTTTTTCTCCTGGTGATGGTCGTCTTTCTGACTGTGGTCACCGAAACAGATAGCAAGCCTGTAAATGAGTACGATTACGTAGAAGGAGGTAAGGCTGTTTACATGAAGAAAGTACAAGATGCCTCGCGTTCGTTGGACCAGGCTCTGAAGAGAGAGCCCTGGGAATGTTGTTGTGCCAGATGTTATCCCTGGTGTGTCTGCTGTTGCCCAAAGCCTGAAGTTTAAAAAAGTTAACCTCCAAATAAAAACAGCTATAGAAATTATAATTAAACCAAAACTGTCATCAACCAAAAGGCCAGTTAGTTAGTTTTTCGAATGCTTGTTGATTGTATGACTGAGAATGATGGTAACACCAAAATTAAAACAGGAAAGATCGAATACTTTGCTTGTGTACCACTGAGTTGCGTAATAAGTAACTCGGACGTCTGTCAGCCTTCACCCCTCCCCCTTCCCCCACCTCCCAGTTTATGGTCTGCTGACCATGTAGCACGTTTAAAATAGTACGTTTTCGTTGTTTAATTAGTATCCATGTCGATTAGGTAACAGCGAAGTGTATTATCGCCTCAACAACAGTGATGGAAAATTAGGGGAAAAATTTATTATAACTTATTAAAAGCTGAATCATTGGATAATGCAATTTCAATAGTTTTCATTGGCTTAGCCCTCGCGGTATATTTAATAATCATTCCACGGGCGAGGGTTGGATATATAAACAATAGCCTCCATTTGGGGTGAAAATATGCTTGGATATTTGTCCACGGACATAATCTGTTTCGAGAAGCGAACAGTTTTCCGAGAGCGTAGCTCGAGGAAAACTGTTTGCTTTGAGGAACGGATAATGTCCGCAGACAAATATCCGAGCATATTTTTGCCCTAAACGGAGGCTATTGTGTTTATTATCCTTCAAATATTTTTCGCAAGCACGCGCGGTTTTGAAAATTGGGGAATATCCTCGGATATTCTATTATTAGCCGGGGAATATTCGCTCACGTGACGCGTTTGGCCCAATCGCGCGCGAGCGAAAATATTTGATGGATTATAATGCTTATTTCAAGACAACGAAGAAAGGCCAGAAAGACCAAGCCCGAGAACTCTGTTGTAAGCATAATTTTCCACAGACTTAAAAGAGGTTTTTCAGCCTTTTATAGAATTTGAAAACGTTTAGCAGGCTTCTTTAATTTGACAACGCAACCTTGTCTATGCATAGCTTGTATAACTTGTAATTTTTAATAAAACTGGACAAGTATTTCCAGGTTTCCTTTAATGGAATTTTTTTTTCAGGGCTTTGAATTGTCAACGTCATGCTCTTGACAGTGCCCCTTTAACTCCATCCTGAATCCAGTCAGAAGCTCTGATTAATCAACTGGCTTAACTGAATGATATAGTGTAAACAGGTTTTTAAATTGTACACACTGTATAATTCAAACACTTTATTACAACTTTGTTAAAGCACTTCATTGTAACTGAATGAATTCAAAGTTTTGTAGCAGTTTATTTCATTTATCTAAGCCTTCCCTATGTTTTTTCCTTTGTTGTTGTCAAACTAAGTTCATTCCTTGTCGGTCAGTATGAACGGAGTTGGGACTTGAACCTATACTTTCGTCGCCCCACCATGGCATACTTCTCTGTTAATTGGGCTTTTTCGCTTAGTGTTAGGCAACTAACCAAGTGATCTCACAACGTACTGAAATATCATAATATCTCAAAAGAAACACAGAATAGCCATTAAGAAACATAGATGGGCAAAACTGGAGAAGGCTAAAACGGACTTCATTTGGGTAAACTTGAAAAATGGCTACCCGACTTCAATCAATCTCCCATCAATTTGCCGGAAAGCTGCGGTCATTTTTAATGTTCGGAAATCATCCTTGTTTGTTATGTGTCTGTTGTTTAGCCAGAGTGCTTCTCTACCAATTCAAATCTCATATTCAACGAAACTAAACAGAATTGCCATAAATGTTATGACCTGGTCTTTTTGATGTCATTCGATCCAATCCACGGGGCGCCTTCTAGATGGGAAAAGACTCCACCAGCCAGTTCGAATCTGCCTTGTCCCATCCCCAAAGTTATTGGTGGGTAATTGAAGCTATAATTTTGTGTACATAACCTCAAGTCGCTGAATTACCGTTGTCGCACGTAATTGCAACCAAGTCCTTGTGCACAAAATAGAAGATCGCTTCCTCGAGCTGTCAGAGAAAATGTCAGAGGGAATGTCAGAGAGTGATTTAAATACGAAATCAAACTTAATGATTGAATGATAAAACAATTATTGAACTCGGTTATTGCCTAATTTCGTGTCTCGCAGATCAATTATTTGCCTCAGCCCTCGGCAAATACTCGATCTACTTGCCACTGACAAATCGCGATATTTTGCTCAACCTCGATCAATAACTGTTAATCGTTTGGTTATGTTATGGTACTAAAGACCTACATGGTTTTCATTTCACAGGTGTAGTTTATTTGACACCACGAAACAGCAGCAGAAAATAGAAAGATCCATGGAAATATTCCCTAAGTACTCTAAGTATTGGAGCGGGCACTGTCCCGAATGTTCCCGCATGATCGCTCTTGAGGATTTTCTAGTAGTTTTATGGGGGCGTGTTTAAAACACGAAATGGCGAAATGACGAAATGACGAAATGACGAAATGGCGAAATGGCGAAATGGCGAAATGGCGAAATGGCGAAATGGCGAAATGGCGAAATGGCGAAATGGCGAAATGGTATTGAAGTTAAGAACCAAAGTTATAAGATATTATCGTTCCACTGAAATCTCCAGCTGTTTCCGAATTTATTCTGTAGATTAATCCAGACAAATAAAAGAAACATCTACAATCACAAATTAGACGTCACGGACCTTTGGGTAATCTGGATTCCAGTCTCTCTCTGTTAACAGGGTGCGGTTTGAGACGCCTAGAACGTTCTTGATCAAAATGGCGCCGTTTAGTTTTGAACATGCAGCTAAATACAGGAATTGCACCCCATTAAAGAGCTGACCATTCTCAAGTCAGCGCAAACTTAAGCTAACCGAAACGCTACTCAGGCTAACCGGAGTGCTGTTCAGGCTGACCAAAGTGGTATTTAGGCTAACCGGAGTGCTGTTCAGGCTTACCAAAGTGGTATTTAGGCTAACCGGAGTGCTGTTTAGGCTGACCAAAGTGGTATTTAGGCTAACCGGAGTACATTTTTGTCTGGTGCAATTCCTGTCTTTAGTCGCAAATAGTTTTGACATCTGAAGGAAACGACTTGTTTATCTCATACTTACCATCGAGCAGCCGCTATGACGTTATGCTTTGAGCTCCAGCAATCACATGGAATGGATTATCAAAACCGAACCCACTTTGCGATGACCTTTATACACGATATTTGGCAAATATGTACTTTGGGCACTATGCACAGAAACGAAGTGATGTTTGTTGGATGTTTATATCAAAGAGATACAAGGTAAAATTTGTAAACAAAACAATTACGAGTACCAATGCAGAAAAAAACAATTCTTCCTCGGAAGAAAGTGACCACACTCCCACCAATCTCCTCCTGAACTCAAAAATTTAATGCTCCGTCCCGAAACAGAATAAATCGGGCAACAATAATTGCAACTTTTATTGGAGTGGTTATATCTTATAACTTTGACTCTTATCTTTAGTACGATTTCGCCTTTTCGCCATTTCGCCATTTCGCCGTTTCGTCATTTCGCTATTTCGTCATTTCGCCATTTCGTGTTTTAAACACGCCCGTTTTATGGCTTACGTTTCTGACAGAACTTGCTTTTACATAAAATATTTCTACTCTCAATCAAAATTCCGCCCTTGTTGGCAATTTTTTTTAAGGTGATTCCCTAGTAAAAGAACCCGCCATAGATTTCCATGAAACTTGGTATGCTGTTGTTACAAGACAAAGAGATATTAAAAACGTAGTAAAAAGAGGGGATCACCGTGCTTGTTTTCACGCCACAGTCATGGCAAATACAGTTATTTAGGTGACTTTTGGTAATCTCCGTGCGCAACAAATAAGCTCGATTATTTTTCAATGCAGCGTGTTATGTCACACAGAGTTTGACTTCCTTTGATTGTTTATTCATCTACTTCCCAGAAAAAATGTCTTCAAATACCCTGCATTTTTTTATCTTTTAAAGGAAACATAATTTAGACATGCGCTGTTGGGCCCGTTATGTCTCCCTCTGTAGTATTTATTTCATTTGCCAAAAAAGTAGCCATAGATCTCTGCTAATTTTTTTCTCAGTTATTGAGGATATTGTTCTCATTAAAATTATGAAATAAAAAGTGGGGGGCACCGTGCTCGTTTAAGAGAAAAGGAGCATTTATTTCGCTATCGAGCTCAGTTTGAGGGAAATCTCTTACGTTTTGTACGTCTTATTAACCAAGCTTGCTCGGAACCGCACAGGGGAAATATCTGTCCTCGGTCTTTTCTGTGCGTCAAGACCTCGGCCGATATTGCCAGAATTAAAACCTAGGAAACGAAAAAGAGAGATTATTTTGAAATCAGGTAGTAAACCATTTCAAGGATCTTCATGACAGTTTGGATGAGATGCTAATATCACTGGCAAGCGTACAGTGGAACATTTTTATCATATTTGTCTTCAAATCTACTTGGGAACTGTTACATGTGGACGAAGAAAAATCTGCAAGACTCAACTGACATCTCTGAGAATTGATCACTGAGATATACTACCTGGTATCGTTAATTTGTCGTGTTGCAAATGATTTCAGAGACCCAAAGTTTTTGTAGAGATTATAAATTACAGTTTACTCCAATCAAGAGATTATCAAGGTAATCTCCAAAATGAAAATTAAAGGGTGTTTTTTTTCCAAAATTTTGAACAAAACTTTAACTGTTCTAGTTATCTGAACATTAGCAATCAATTTCAAGTAAACCCCGATACTGTGATACTCATTTTATTTTCCTTCTGTTACTTTACATCACAGTGGTTGGCTTTCAGTAATCTTATGCACAGCAACAGCTGCACGAATCGAGACAATCCGGACAGCAACAGAATTGACGTCCCGTGTCTGGGGCATCCGTGTCTGGGCCATCGTCATCAACCTCATCAACATCATCGACCTCATCATCTTCCTGTAAGGAACGCGAGGCGCGTAGGAGCTTCTTCATATACACAGGTTTGGCTCCTTCCACGTATTTGTATTCATTTGCAGCTTTGCAATCTGTCTCGGTGACCATAATCAGAAAGGCGACCATTACCAGGATACCCACAATAACCAAAGGCTAAAAGGAGAAAAGGAGTTAGTTGTTCCTCATCAACGATGGGAAGGATCAGATGTAGATTGGCAGTACTCTAAATATAGTTTGCGAACAATATTTTCTTTGTATGTATAGTGACAAGAGAGCATCAAGGGTCAGAAAAAAAACCTCAATATAGGACTTACTCTCAAGGTAATCCCTCTTAAGTTATTTTGAGACTTCCTCCGGTTTGTAAATCCTAAAGGCTGGTTTTCACTAGCTACGGAGTCGTAGTCGGAGTCGTAAGAGCGCTTACGACCTAGTGAAAATCGAAAATCGAGTCGTAAGGGGAGTCATAAGTTCGACGGAGTCGGAGTCGGAAGAATCAGTACGTTTCCATTTCTTCCGATTCCGTTTACGACTCCGTAATTTATGATCCATTAACTCGGAGTTCGAAGCAGAGTCAGAAAAACCAACCAATCGCCAGGCCCGGAATCGAACATCGTGATTTGTTTATTCTTCCGCTTCTGCTTGCGACTCCGACAATGCAGTTTTCAGTAGATCGTAAGCGACGGAGTTATAAGCGGAATCGATGTTCTGCTTCTGACTATGTCGGTTTGATTTTCACTAGATCGAATCACTTTAGGCTTCTGATTACGACTGCGACTACGACTCCGTCGCTAGTGAAAAACAGCCTTAGGAGAGTTTGGAAAAAGCCGACCCCATGACGTGTATTTAACTTTTGTTGAAAGGCCAAGTGGCTTTACGCGCATTGTCATCCTCCCAAAAACATCCAATCAACGCGCGTGGAATATTATCCTCGGAGGAACTGGGTACATGTCTAAAAATAACTTTTGAGGATTACCTTGGGTATAAGGCCTGTATGGGATCGAGATGAACTCTCCTACCCTTCCCCCTCTGTCAACAGTGTCTATCAATAGTCATACCCATCAATCAGCAAAAGAAATGCTGAAAAAAGTGGTGCGCATTTAGTACAAAAAAACTGTTAACGATTAGCTTGCTTCCAGACTACTGTTCTCTCAAAAATCAGACAGGGAATATGGAGGGAGGGTTTTAAGACGAGAAGGTTTCGCCTCAACCTCTTCTCGCACAGAAAGTCCTTTTTGTGTTTGTGTTCATTGCAGTAAACCCTTGTCGGACCCTGACAGAAAGAGGCTAACTTCAAGCAGTGTACTCAAAACCAGGAACAGCAACGCCAAACAATCAGCAGTCAAGATTTAAGATACAAGATGTAAATAGAACTTGGTATCGAAGAAGGAGTCTTGGCTGTGAAGACGTAAGCAGACATGGCCATAAAGCTGTAAATTAGTGTGTATACTGGTGAACTTAAGAAGGTTGCCTTGGTTCCCAGCGATCGCGCAACAATAGATGCAGGCAAGACTGCTCAACACAGTACAGTGCACTTAAGTCTAGCTCAGGCAAATGAGTTAGCAGAATTTGAGAATTGTTTCTTAGTACATGCCGCTCGATCGACTTATATACTCTTTTCCCTATTAAGGATTCCTTGGCGCATATGAACTCACTAACTGCATCGAGCAGTCACATTAAAGCATATCAAAGATACAACCAACCACCCTCCAAAGTGAGTATCATAAGGAATACTCAACGAAGAAATCACATCGACTCAGAAAAAATTCCGAGTTCCAGATGAGATCTGCACCCACAAGCCTCCGTGATCTAGCCGGACGCTCTAACCACTGAGCTACTGGAGACTCTATGGTGAGCAAAAGTGAAATGTGAGCCTTTGACTAGAACTGCATCGCGCGGTCACACAGCCAAATGTTAAGTTAGCGCATATGAACTCACTAACTGCATCACGCAGTCACATTAAGGATGCAACCAACGATGTCAAAGATTCAACCAACCACCCTCCAAAGTGAGCATTACAAGGAATACTGAGTTTTTAAGTTATAATTTTGTTTAACTGACTATAAAAAAAAGATGCGTAGGTTTCCCTTAAAGACAATTTCGCTCTTTTTTCCGGTTACTAAATGTTAAAGTACAGGTGGATTTCAAAATGGTTTAAATGTACCTACCTTCATTTTGACTTCACTGGCTGTAAACTGAGTACTGATCTCAAAAATAGACCTGATCCCCTTAAAGAAAAAGAAACAAAGAAAACTTACGAACCAGCGCACCAAAAAGAGACTTCTTGAAAACTACATGAACAATATGCGCAGCATTGCGTGCACTGTGAATGGTTAGGTATGTCCTTTTTCTCTTACTAACAAAGACATTTCAAAAAGAAAACTACGATTTCCTAACCTGGCAGATAAGATGTATAATTCGTATTGTTCTTTTTCTTCTTCTCCTCGCTGCTTTCGACAAATAAACTACTGACCTTGAAAATGACAGCTATATATAGCTGTTGATATATTATCCTTATTATATCTAATTGATATCAATGTGTCATAGTAACCAATAGCGTTGAGGACTAAAGTTATCGACCAATTACAACTCCATCCCTAACGCACGTCATCCTTCCATCTCTCAGTATAATCCTCTTCCGTGTGTTTTTACAGTTAATAATATTCCAGCAAGTAATATTGTAACCTCATAACGACCTTCTATTTAGCAGTGTACGACTTTGCTAATTACGTATGTAGTCAAAATATCACAACACGATATTAAGCCACAGATTGCATAAATATTATAGGCGTCGTCAGGACGACTACTGGGTTTCCAAAATATCCCGCGTTCCCTGTTTTAACTCAAACTATAAACAATTTATAGTGCAATTTTACTTACATTTATGTAAATGCTGCAATCTGATTGGCTGAGCTATCGTGCACCGGAGATCATCTACAAAATGACGGGGTTTTCTTGTTTTTCCTCAATCTCGGTGGAAGGTTTAGAAAGATCAACTTATAATTTTATTCCCAGCGAGACTTTAAAAAGTACATTTACACTTACTCGACCTTAAAACTGAACATTCTTAAAACAAACTGATATGCGCGCGTACAAAAGTGCAAAAACAATTGGAAATTGTTATCTGAAGGAAGTCTAGATAGAGCTCTGATTTGAAAGTTGAGGAGGCGGAGGCCCAATTATTTATCACCTTAAATCAAGATTTTTGTTTTTTTTTTGTTTTTGAATGGAATTTTTATTTACAACTTGAACACTTACACTACTTACATTACTGATGTTACAATTACATTTACACTTACAATATACTTGCTACTTATACTACTTATACTTACACTACTTATACAATTTTTTTTTTCCTTAAGTGTTTAAAAGAAAAAATTCCTCAAAAATTCTCCATTTTTTCTTAAACAGATTGATGTTATTCGATTTAAAGGAAATATACTTTTCGGTTTGATATTTATTTAATAAAATTCTTTCAAAGTGGCTGAAAGATGGTTTCGTTTCTTTACACCGGCAAGTACACAAGTACGTTTTTCCTAAAATGATTATATAGTTTAGCAGATCCATCTCCCCCGTTAAAAATTCTAAAATAATCTCGCGATATTCTAAAGAGAGGTAAACGCAACTATTAAGTTTATTTAAATTTTTTTTCACATATCTCATTCCAAAAGGAAGTAGAAAAAGAACAGACAAAGAAAATATGAGATATGGTATCAGTAGTCTGATGACAGAAGGAGCAGTTGGGGTCAGAAATATAGGCTATCTTACAAAGTAATTTATATGTATATAGAAGAGAATTCAGTACTTTATACTGAAAAGAACGTACATAAGGTTCATTTGCAACTCTCAGTGGCATCACGAATGCTTCCGAAAGTTGCTTATCCTCTAGATTAAATTCTTCTCTCAACTTGGCCCATTTCTTTGGTTTTTCGTATTTTTGCTTTATAAGGTGATAATAATCACGACACTTCAATTTTTGTCAATCGAGGATATTCCCAAAGTTGGGCTCATGAACACGTAGTTTCAGTGGAACTGATTGCCTTAGACCTGTCCATACTAAGAAGTTGGAGTTCTTCAGTCCTGCATCCCTGACGACACTGAAAGACTCAATATTTGTCATCTCATAAAGCAGATGAGTTGTGTATATGATATTATTATCAAAGAAATGTTTATAGAAGACACTTCCGCCGTCAATTCTTGTTTCTTTGTTGTTCCACAAAATATACATATGAATATTTTCGGGATCCTTGACTTCTCTTAATTTTGACCACCAATCCAATAGATCTCCATAGAAAGTTGCTGAGATTGTTAATCGGTTGATATCGTAATTGCACTGAATTAAAAATAACCCCTCTTCGTTCACCAAAAGATGATCAAGATTAGACTTCCAGAAACCAAAGTAATCTGGACTATTCGTCGACTATTCGTTTTAACCAGCTTAGCCTCAAAGACTTAACCATATTATCATAATCCCACATTTTAAGGCCACCTTGGTGATAGGGTGCAAATGTTGAAAGTCGGATAACCTTGTCGTTACCATTCCACAAAAATCGAAAAATCAGACCATTGAATTCCTTTATGACTTCATAAGGAGTACATATCACCGAACTAGGATAGATCATTTTTGGAAATAAAAGTGTTTTAATAATATTTACCTTCCCGTAAATTGATAATCCTCTTGACTTCCATAGATTTATTGTGTTTTTAATTTTTTTCAACCTCTGTTTGAAGTTTTTTTCTACTAATATTTGTACATCACATGTAATATATATTCCTAAAAATTTGACGCACGTTCTGCACTTGACCCCTAGTGGTTCATTTTCACAATTCTGAAGTGACCCAATCCACATTGCTTCTGTTTTCATTACATTTAGTTTAAGTACAGATACTTTCTCAAAAAGTTCAAGCAATCCAAACAAGGCTCGCGCTGAGTCCAAGTCTGATAGGACAGCAGTTGTGTCATTAAATCAAGATGCTAATATTGACTTGTGTTATGGTCTTAGTATCGATGTGCAGATTTCACGGAACAAATCGCCTAAAATTTATTTTAAACTGTCGAGAGCACAAAGCCTTGAAAAAAATGCACAACCAGCACTAAACAACTGGGCATTTGCATGCTGTTTAAATCGTTCATATGTTACGTACAAGTGACACAGAAACAATTATCTTTATACGTGTAGCACAGATTTTAATGATTGAGTACTTTATTTTTCAACTAGGCTACTCAAGCAATGAAAAAAGCATTATAGAAAACAGCCCTAAGAACATACCCACGCTGATTGGTTAAAAATCGTGTTTCTATTAAACAACTAGGTAATGAACTCGAGATTTACATCGCGTGATAGTTGACGTGGGTGCAGCCCGAGTCAACTATCACGCATAGAAATCGAGAACGAATAATCTAATTGTTTTGGTATAAATCTACTAGTCGTTCAAAACTTTATCTAAATCCTCTTCACAGACACTTCGAAAACGCCAAGAAGCGGCCGTCATTTTGTTAACAAGGGCACACTGCTACGCTACTCACTATCTATCATGTAAGAGCTTGGTTACCAATTACGCATGAGCAGAATATTACTTGTAACAAAACACATTTACACGGTATTACCCATGAGAACAGACCAGTATTTGTAGGTAGTTATTTGCAGGTCACGTGGTGGGCTCTCGATCAATGAAAAGGAAGAAAAAATTGATAGAATGATAACTTGTTTTATTTTCCGCTAATGCTCGTTATATTGCGGTGTTTTAAAACTTTGATCATGCTAGATATTTTTGTGTGCGCCTAAATTTTATCAGACGCCAAGTCCTTTCCAAATATAATCCTGACTATTTTTGAAACACGGTAAGTTCTTGTAATAATAACCCCTGACAAAAATAAAAACCTTCCGGAAATAAACTCACCAAAAAAGCATTTTGAATAAAAATATGCGCTGGGCGTTTTATTGGGATTTGTCACGGTATTGGGTGGACAAGACATCATTCTTTTTTATCATGTAATCTCAAAAGGTGTCTCGGCAAACTGCCAAGTAAATTTCCGACCGCTTGTCACACATAAAATAAAGTTTTGGTCCGTTAATTATTCAGTTTGTGTGGTATATACTGAAACAATTATTCACCTCAGTGTCGGTGAAAGTGATGGATATTTACTATTCACCTCCACCTCGGTGAATAATTGTTAATTATTCTTATAATCCATCAAATATTTTCGCTCGCGCATGGTTGGTCTAAACACGTCATGTGACCGAATATTCCCCAGCTAAAACTGGGGTGTATCCGAGAATATTCCCAAATTTTCAAAACTGCGCGCGTCGCGAAAAAGATTTGAGGAATAATAAACACAATAGCCTCCATTTGGGGCGAAAATATGCTCGGATATTTGTCCTTGGACATTATCTGTTCCTCGAAGCTCACAGTTCTACTCGAGCTACACTCTCGGAAAACTATTCGCTTCTCGGAACAGATAATGTCCGCGGACAAATATCCTAGCATATTTTCGCTTCAAATGGAGGCTATTGTTTATATAAACACCAGTGAAATACTAAGTGAGCTTTCGCGCGTAAACATGATACCTTCATACGTGAAAATAACATGTTATTTTTACAAGTAAAAAGATCACCATTGCTATGGTTACATAGTGCCTTAAAAAGTACTTAGATGCGTTGCTGTATGATCCAAACATCATCGGTTCTTCCTCGGAAAGCTTCGGTTACATTCGGTTATCTTTGGAAATTTTCGGAAAATGTTCGGAAACGTTTGTCTGGCCTTCGGACAGCTTTTGAAGAATCTTCGGGAATCTTTGGAAAGTGTTCGGAAATCTTCGGAAAATCGTCAAAAAAGTCGTCATTTCTATGTTTATATAATAAACAAAATAATACATGGCTGCTTGCAGATATGGAATTTCTCTTGTGTTCAACTTTATATCTCACTAGTGAGCACAGCTAACTCGTGAGACATCAAGTTGAACACTCGGAGAGAAATTCCATATCTACGCGCACCCATGTATTATCCTCTATGTAATAGTGTTCAATAACAATAGATAACTATAATCAACGTAAGAAGCGTATTTATATAATAAGTCAAGTTAACATTTTGATTGGCTCTCGCCTATGATCTATTAGAGGACAGACGCACGATTGACGTCATCATTTCAAAGTTTTTCCCTCCGTGTTTTAAAATGGCGGAAAGTTTTGAGAATTAAAATAATATTTTACATGACTGGGCAAAAGACAAGGTACAAGAAAGTCTTGTCCAGGCATTGAACAGGTACCAGAAGCATAGTCTAGCAGGAAGAGGAAAGATAAAGCCGTTTCTGTTTTAGAAAATGACTCG
>Ga0126338_10001200_pt1 | contig 16398 bp, 8 predicted proteins | sample OrbCmetagenome_2_FD_92529 | JGI IMG/M metagenome (GOLD analysis project Ga0126338, IMG submission 92529) | Coral microbial communities from Petempiche,Puerto Morelos, Mexico - Orbicella C C metagenome | ecosystem: Host-associated > Invertebrates > Cnidaria > Coral | place: Petempiche,Puerto... | reverse complement strand
GCTCACTCGCCCTGAACGAGTCTGCAAAGCTGCATATTTTTGCGGCACACTTTTCATCCACACCTTATCAAGCTAAATCGTCCTTTTCATTGCTTAAATGAGCTATTTGAACTCAGCTGTAAGTCATTAACAACTTGCACTCACCCTCGGGTTTTGATAGGCAGTCACTCCCATGAATTGAGTCTCAGGAAAGACGAAGGTGTAAAACGAACCCTTTCTCAAACCGTACGGGCTGTAATCCTTGGCTGGGATGATGTGAACACGCGGCTGGTACTTGTGCATGGAGTTCAGAATAACCTGTAGTGTATGAAAACAAGATTGGATGTTAGGTAAAACCTCCATTCACAAGAGTGCGAGAGGCCTAGTTGAAATATAAGCACAAAGAACCGAGAACACTGTTGGCGTTCAAGGTTATTAAAGTAAATTAAGTTTTACCAGCTGGAAGAACAAATGTGATAATGATGAGACGAAGAACCACAAATATTCTTTGAGAATTAATTTCTTAAAGAAACGTTTGTTTTTTTTGCTTAATTTGATGATGAAAGTGAATGCGTTTCGGACGCCAATCAATTGTTATGAAATGTTTCAATGGGTGTTAACAGTTGAAGAAATTTCATTTCCTTCGAATTGCTTTCAGCTAAGATTTATCATGATTGGATTTTGAATATAACAAGTCAATATCTGAATAGTGTTTTCATGGATGTGGTCGAGGACGTTTCGAGTTATAAGAAACTACTCTTATCCAAAAGGTTCGGCAAAAGGTTCGCAAATGGTTCAACGTTTGCGAAGATCACTGACTCAAAAATGTCCCAGTTCTTTCCTCATGTTATGATACTGAAACAAGACTTACACATCAAAAGAATTGTTACTTTAGAAAGCAAAGTGAGGCTAGGACACTCTAAAAAGCTGAAAAAGACTTAACATTTACTGTGCCAAAGCCATGACACGTACCGAATAGTCTAAAACTGTGGAGCTACTTTACCACGAACCGATAGGGCGTGCTTGTCAAAATAACAAAACAGCAAAAAATTCTATCGTTTTTCATTTTATCTCACACTCTTGCTCTCTTACTATCCAATTCATTTGTTCATTAATTAGAAAAGAAAAAATAGTCGAGTTTTGCTGCGATTTGTTGCAATTACCTACTGTGTTTGTCATTAGTTTTAAACGTTTTAAAAACCACTGATCGTCTTATCTCGCGTTCCAATCACAGTTTGACCCCATTCTCTTGGCCATTGTGATTTCTAAGTGTTGATTTTCATTTCGAAGTTAAAAGCTTTCACAATCACTTAGGAGGGGCGGGGTAACTCGGCCCCCAAATCACTTGTTAATATCCTCACGGCTGATGTTATTGTCAACTTGTTTACATCGTTTTTCAAATAAGAAACACAAAACTTAAATTGTCATCTCGCCAGAACGTACGAGCGGCGTTTACGCTAAGTTTATCGCGAATACATGGTTCTGTCAAGTTAGTTAGCGCGCACGAGAAAAGAGCCATTAATGAAATACCCCTTTCACTGGTAGAGCTTTCTATCCGTTTTTGTGACCAGAAATCTATTTTCCAAAGCTCTTTGGTTTCTCAACAAAGGCAATTAAGTCTTTTGTTTCTATTCTACGCATTTCAATAGATTTAGCGTGAATGGAGGTGTGCAAACAAATGTTCCGTTTGTGACGACCAGAGACAAAATCGTTCACTCCCTTGTTTTGTGCAAAGTACGGTATTTCAAAGCACGTTAGCGTTAATTATGGACCCTACGTTAATCATACCGTTTAGATATCGAGTATTATTTGACTTACATCTAAACAACGATTTCCTTTGAGAATAAAATGTCACATAGCTTTGCAACAGCTTAGTCCATTATATCGTCTTCAAAGCCAAGTTTATCTTATCTCCATACGCCCACGCGATTCACAAATGGACACAAATTTGAAATAAAAATACCTATGACTCTCTTTTTGGTGTTTCACTCAAGATGAAACATTTACTGACGAAATGCAGCTACGAAACGAAATTTTATGTTCATATGTTGTACATCTTCCATCTCTTGACAAAGATCAATTCAAAAAAATTCGAGATTGATTTTATGGAAGCGAGCTAAGACACTGGATGTTTGTCTTAGTTCTTAAAAGTCTTGACATTTCAGATGTTTCCAAATGTTTTGCCTTTAAGTAGTTTTATATACACTGTAGTCGAGACACCGCCAAACATTTTTGTGCAGTGAACAACATACTTTGCTCTAAATGTTCTGATGTTAGTTGTTAGGGTAATAAAAAAAATCAAATATTGTCCCACTGACAGCAGTTTATAAATTCAAGAAAATACACAGTATTTCAAGATAAGATCAGTCAACTTATCATTTTGCCTTCAATAGTGGAGAGCCCTTAAATTTCATTCAGTAAAAAGCATCATATTTTTATTTCAAACGACAGGGTCTTGTTTTTTCCTATCTGCGTGTTCCTGTAAAAATAACCTTGAATTGTCGGGAGGAAAAATATATAAAGATTTTCGTTCAGCTTTTCTCACTACAAAGAATTTTATCTGAGCTTTTCCATATTCTAAGACTCCCATATGTCAAAAATCTGAAGACTGTTGTCATGATCCAAGGCGATTTGGGGAGGACCATAAAGTTAGAACAACCTTTTTCTTCTACTGATTTTAGTTACATGGTCCGGGAGGGAAAATTCATCACCGAAGAAGGCTGAAAACGTGAATGGACAAGATAACTTACGTGTCCCATTTGATCCATATGATTGTTTGTCAACTTCATCTTCTGAAACGACACAACTTGTCTCATCCACTGTGAGCCGGTCCCTGGTGAGTCAGGATGAATAAAGATTCTCGTTGGCATCAGGGGCTCTGCCTTGCCCGTCACTGACCACTCGGAGTTGTGAAACTTGTACCGGTTATCGTCTCCTGGAATACTGTCTAAGACCAAGACGTATTCCTCCTTGGGGTTTAAGCCGCTTATATTAACTCTAATTACGGGAAACATACGTCTGTGGACAAAAACGCAAAGATTTAATGTTAGTCTCTCTGCGTTAGGAAGAGATTTAGGATGGACGTAACTGCTGTGAAGTGTTTTGTGTTGAGAGGTTTCTGTCCCATTGCCATCAGCTTGTTGGTTTTGTAAGATTTCTTCGACAACCTAGCGAGTTTATTAGACGAGACACACTCAGTTAAAGTCGCCGCAGTGGGTCTGTTTCAGTGCATTCCAAACTAAGTATTACAGTGTCTTAAAAAAGGGAACTCATTTAGAGGGAAGAAATCGGGCATTTAGCCTTCAGAGACTCTGCCCGTTCCACCCCGCACTTAACGCATTCACGTAGGATATGTTTAGCTTTCTCAATTTACAGCATGGCGCGACCCGAAACAAATATTTTTATAAACTGTGAAGTATCTTCGAAATGGGTTCCACAATATTGAGAGAGTACATAGCACTAATAGAAAAAGGATGGAAATAAACACTTCGTTAGAACGTTTTGGAGGGTTTGACAGCTGCGTAAATCGAATGAAGTTAAACGATGACTGTTGAAACATGAACTCTTATCATTACACATGTATTTCACGACAGCGCTGTCAAACTCTTTGAGTGTAATTATTTGTTTGCTTCGACCTCCCATTATTTGGTCCAAAATACAGGCGTTTGGCAAATTCAAGTGCAAACTAAGAGTTAGAGTAAGTGACTGGTGGATTCCTTGTTAGCAGGTTTTTCCCGTCTGCTTTGATAATCGGTGGAGACTTTTCGCATTATTTTGGGCGGAAATCTGAAGAAATATCAACACAAGAGAGTTAGGAGAATGGAGTGTACTTCATTTAGCTGTCTCATCTTACCGTCCTGTTTTCGTAATGATCATCTCTGTCCCTATCTCGTGGAACTTGTCCCAAAGATCTTTATTCTCGAGTTCGACTTCGATGGTGTCCGACCTCAACTGGCCGTGCGGGAGAGCTGACGAGAAGCCGAACGCCATGGTGTGGATTTGAGAATATCCCGACTGAACTGCTTGGCTTGGGATTGTGGTCGCTGCTCCGTGCATTTCCTCGTAGAAGTTTGACGGATGTGAGTACGGGATGAGCGATTCAACGTGACGATCTGGCAGAAAACACAATCAAGAAGTCGGCTTTGGTTTTTAGATGCACCACAGCATGTGACTCAAGGCATGTTTGACGGTACTATTGTAATGTAACTCAAGGAAGCCATAGGGTCGTTACAATTTCCATTACGTCAGGAATATAGGAAACGGCGAGCTTTGCACGGCAGACAGGCAGGACGCCAATAAAGCAGATAAAACGCAGCACGATTTTAAGGCTACTCACCGAAATCGAACTCTTGTCCCTGAAGTATGGAACTGGTGCATCCCGCCAGAGCCAGTCCGGCACGTGTGTTGAGCTGACCTTCCGGGCTTTCAACGGATGTCATCATAGTACAAGAAAAGCTTAACGGCTCTCGAGAGCTTGGGTGTTTCTAAATGCAAAGCTAGAGCGAGAGTTTTGTTGGCGCGATATCACCAAATTCGCCTGAGCGAGTGTATGTCCAGCAAATTGCGTGGTCAGTTTAATCGCGCTGAGAGTTAACCTGGCACAGCGCGCGGTTGACCCAAGACCCCGACGCGAGTCAAACAGATAAACAGCCCGGCAAGTTCGAGGATAGAGTTTTGCTGTTGTAATCAATCATTAAACGATTTTATTTATACACCATAGAGACCTAATGTCGCTCACTAGTGGACATTCATAAATCACTTAGGCGTACTGCTCAATTACTGTAATGAAACTATTAGCGAGGCGATTGGCCGAGCAGCTGTCAAAAGCCCATCAAAGTTGTCTTCGGAGCCTAATAACGCATGACGTTTTTGTCATTTCCTGTTCGCCTTTAAATAGCTATTGTCAAGACAATCAATTTGCCGCGTGAAGAAGGCGGACTTGGACAGCCCATAACAACGAACATTACACCAAAATTATCCGCGAAAGAATTACTTGGATATTTTGCTTGAAAAGAGAATTACACAATGAATTTGAATGAGAATGGCAGGTTGCTTGAACGCGCACATAATACTGTCAAGACAATACAGAAGCGATTTTACAAGGTCAACATAACCAAGTATTTCCGGATCTGTAGATGCTCAGAAAATTCTGACAGTTGAGAAAATTCAACGAGTCCTCTGGGAGCATGAACGCGGCCTGAAATTAGGACAAAACAAAACAACCATATCTCAATTTGTTTTGTAGTCGAGCTGAATAGAGTGCACTCAACCTCAACAATTTGTGTAACCATGCTAACACGACCATTGTCTCGCGTTAGCGTTGAAAAACTAATCAAGAAAACCATCATAGTTTGAATACTAATTCTGTACTCAAAAGAGAAAAAAATTACCCTTTCGAAAAATAAAGATAAACGAATTACGAAGGAAAGGCCATTGATTTACGTCAGGTCTTGTCACTGATTGACACATGCCTATTTACATCCTGGACTAAACCAATAAAGATTACGTTTCTCCTCACGTACTCCTTATCTGCTCTAAAAGCTTCCTAAAAACGTGTTTTAGGATTTATAAAACGCAACTTTTGGAGTCCAGTACCAAAAAATGAATAAGGAATGGGAAGTTTTTGTTTCACGAACTGCGAAATAGCTACTTTCCAGACCATGTTATATTAAATATTAACAACAGAGCAGTTCACCCACAAATTTGCTACGCGGTTTTTTTACCCGCTCTAAAGTTTTAAAAACTTTTCAAAAAGTTCGGTCAATTTTTCTGTTAAAAAAAAAGGATTAACTGCCAAATGTTTATCACTCACACGTTTCGCAAAATGATTCATGCTAATTTGTGAATTGATAGGAGCAACAAAACAAAGTGAATATTTTTCGTGTTGAAACAGCAAAAGGAAACGGAGAAGACAGAAACAAAAGCGCCCCAGACGTAACAATAGTTAAAATATACTAACCTCCCCGTATAGTTATGGACGGAAATTTTTTTTTTTCTTCCCGCCACAGAATATGGGCTCAGAAAGTCCCGCTGAGAAAGTATTTAAGCTGGGTTACAGACTGTTCAGTCATTACTTGGTGTGTGGCCAATTCAGCTGCAAACCAATTCAGCGATATCACGATGCACTCATTTTTAAATATCAACTGAAGTGAAGCTACCAAGTAAGAGTGTCAAGGATGTCTCATTACCAAAATAAAGTGTTAAAAAAAGTTAAACCGCAGTTATCGGTGCTCGGTTGTAACAGCTGGCGACCAAGTGGAAATCAGTTAGAATTAAGAAGGCTAGCATGCTAAAAGCTTTAACCCACGGATTAACCAAAAATGAGTTAGGGTCATGGAAAACCGTTTCAAAGACTTTAATCCACTGATACTGATTTATATAATCCCTTGTTTGCGTGTTACCATCTAAAACGAGTGAGCTGTTAATAGCTGTGGCGAATCGAAACTGTTAAGTAACTCAGTTATTCCCCGATGTCCAGACTTTGAATAATCTTTGCACCACGCGCCGGACGGATAATGTTATCAAATTATTTAGATTTGCAACTTTTGTTTTTTGTTTTGTTCAGCACGGGTTTTTTTTTAATTTTAGCAGGCTCTCGACGGAAACTAATACGATCATCAAAATTTTTGCCATTTCTGCCCCCTTGTTTTGTTTATTTGTTTATTTGTATTTTTTTATGCTACAACTATGCGGTTTCTGACACGTAAGGGCTATGAATTGATTTATAATGAAGGATAACAGCATTATTTTCATAAGCCATCAACACGATATCCTATATTTCTACGTCATTAAATTCCGCGTGGACTTTTAAGTGCCTACGCATCTATTTTGACCCTGAACAAGGGAAAATCTAGCTCGTTCAAGTAATGTTCCTTCATTGAGTCCAGGTGCAATCGTGTAAAACTACAAAAAAAAAATGGAACTACTCCAAGTTTTTGCCGGGAAATACTTTTGAGAAACTTCAGTTACGAATAAAGCACACACTCGATAGCTGTTTTCTTATCAATGACAAGGGTGAAAGGTTTTCAGTTCTCTTTTTGTTTAAGACAAGTTGATTACAGGAAAAATAACATTCCACGAGGGACCGAAAGTAAAACACCTTAATGAGTCATTCTTGTAACGGAAATAACCCGCAGGCCTCATGTCTTAGCTAATCCTTGTGATTTTGCTTCTGTTAAACTTTGCACTCTAGATTATTATACATAAATTTAAACCTTTCAGCAAGACCATTATTTGACGAAACAGGAAACAATATAAAAGACACTTTTAAAGCCCTCCTTCAAAGTAGACAATGGCCACTTTCAGCTCCAAAATATTTTCTTAATCCTTAAACCTAAATAAGACGCATTTCTGACATAGTTTACTTTTGTTTTAGGGAGTAAAACATAGCCTTGTGGCAATTCAATATATCTTATTTCCAAAGAAATAACTACATTTCATGATTCCGTGTAAATTTGGTTGCCACTGTACTGTTTGCTTTCGCCCCCTTAAAGTTTAATCGCTTTAATTTGGATAAATCTCTATTATGAATATTGTTTGATTTTCTTTGATATTAATAGACAAACTCATTAACGTCGACGACAATTAAAAGAGTCTTACGAGTTACTTTGGTTACGAGGGTATTCGCGAAACAGAATTTTAGATTCATTTAATCAAGAGGAACTAACGAAGTATTTACTAAGTAATAATTTGTGAGGTAATTTTACGTCGGATTGAAAAGGTTACAAGAACGAAAAAAAAAAGGTTTCCTGTAAGCCACGACACACTTCCTTCAGATAGAGGTCATTGGTACTTTTTGCTTCACTGACGTGAATAACAACAAATCCATGCTCCTAGCTCGTGGTCTGGTATTATATTATTGCTTGTGTGGGTATTCCATTAGTGATAAGCTGTTAAAACAATACACTTTATTTCACCTTTACTAAGGTATTTTGCCCTTTAAGCTTAAGCCAATTTCTTTGATAATGGGTACTTGAGTGAGTGACAAACATTACATGTTTGGTGCCTAGGAAACCAGGATAAACGCTAAAAGGGTTTATAAGAAGAGATAATCGTATTATTCTCTCACGTGGCGTGCATATTTCCACATCTAAAAGTGTAAAAATATACGGTGGCCGATCTGTTTAAGGACGCTGTTGATGACAACACTGAAGACACTCATCCGTCTTCTTCAAAATTCTAATTTCAAAAAAAAACTTAGTAAAAAGATGGAAACTGTTAACAAAACGTAGAACCTCCAGTTTTACCGAGTTTTTAAATTACCTTAGTGACGTTTCAAAAAGTCCTGTGGTTTCGTGCAGGTTGCCGAAAGAGGTTATTCAATGCTCTCTAAAGGCTGATCAAAACGAGACGGTTTTACTTTTATCACGAACTAAATTCGGTTTATTGTGCGGCCATGCATTCGCTCAGCCCTTGCATATAAGAACTCTTCAGTTGGTGAGTATTCGCTTCGTATTAACTTCACTTACAAGCAACGTGTTCCCAAATCATTCGAGTTTGGCCAAGAGCTAAAAGAAAAACCCAGACACAGGCCAGTTGCGTCGGAATAATCAAAGCTTGGCTGAGAACATGCATTCTTTTATTCTTTCCTAATGAAATTTAGAATGGAAATGTGGATTAAGCCCCATACTGTGCAATTAATGTTTGACGGAAAGACATCTGTCCCAACATGCGTTGGACTTTGCATGCCAAATTACTTTTTGCTAGGAAACCATATTGATGGTGTTTTGTTGGGCGCGTGCCGTTGGGGTTGATTTCTCTATTGACACGCGTACGCGTGCCAAGACCATTGTTTTATTTACAAGTAAAAGAGACTACAAAGATATCTCAAAAAAATTGTCATTCGACATTGAAGTGAAGTTAGACTAGTTTATTCAATAGAGTTCTGCCTGATCTAATGATATTTGGCTTTTACGTGTTTTTGCTTGGGAGACTGTTTAAACACAGCCTGTTTTTTGTGATCTATGTTTGGCCTTTTCATTGGAAGGAAACAAAAAAGAACAAAAGGGCTTTTGACGAGAGGATAAATGAAACTTGTCGGCGGCACTTGTTAAACACAGTTCTACTTCATTAGTTTAATGATTTTGCTACGCAAGCCGACTACCAGTGAAATAAGTGTTTGTTTGTGCGTAATTGTGTCCTTTGTGGTAAATGTTGTTGTCAATAGGCCAAAAATTAGCCAGTGTATAGAGACTGTGTCACTGAAACAAAGAATTCTCACGTACGCGAAACTCGCCAGCTTTGCAGGCAAGCCAAGAATGAAATCGAACTCGTAATAGTGTGAACTTGTGGCATTGAGAGAAAATTCCACCACTCACATTAACTCTCCGAGTTTTCAGTTCAATGGTACTTTATTTTTCTTTATCTTTAGACAAGAAACTATGAAATAGTCTCTTGCTTCAGAGCAAAGGCATTTAAACTGTTGAAAAACACGGAGTGTTGTGATCTTTTTAATAGAATTAAGAGTGGACTTAGTAAGTCAGTTTCTGAGGCACCGCCGTTGTAGCCAAGCCAAAACCTTGTTGTTGGCACGTACCAAACTTTCCAAGTCTGGTCTCTTTTCACACCCAGTACGTTAATGTTACAGGTTCAGTTCTAATCCTAAAGGCCCTTTCACAAAAGAGCTAATCTGTTAAAAGAAGACGTCTCAAACAGTATTGTTACCTTGCACTAAGGATACCGGCAAACAAATTTTAATGATTTTTTTTTTTCAGATACGCTTATGAACAACTTTTGCCATACTTCTGTCCGAGCAAGTTGGTTTCTGTTTGCGGCCTCCCAAATCTTAAATTCTATTAAGCTCGTCACGAAGGTTTTTCTGTTGATCTTTAGGCCTGAGTACGTGACATCACGTAGTAGCCGAGGGTGTTAATGTTAAAGGAAACATTGACAATTAGCAGTGGTCTTCTTTCCTCGCCGGTTTCACAAAACTTAACTTCACCTCAAGTTAGTTTGTCGCTTAGTTCAGCAGTAACTAACTAAAGGCATTTGCATTCTTCTCTACTGTCGGCTATTTGCAGTGGACTTACAAGTTACACTGAATATTTGCGGTAGCCAACTTGATATGAATTAATGAGGAAAAGCGCTACCTCAGTAACATTTTGATTCCAATAGACGCCTTTATAAGATGGCAGTTACACACACTTTGCTAAAGATGGTTTATTTTTGATCAGCTGAAGTGACCTGAAGCAAAAAGAAACGATTTTAATTTGGATGCGACACACTGCTCCGTTTGCTCACTTTGCTGTTCGAATGTCGTTTAAAAACAGTCCTGGAGTAACATTTAATTGACCAAGACTTTGTTCTTATATCGTTTGCTTTACTCTACAATACTAAGGAGTATCAGTTGTCCTAGTGGATGGATTTATTTTGTTTTTCCTGTTTTGCATTGTTCATCCAATTCATTCATTCATTCAATCATCGTTCGTTCGTTCGCTCGTTCGTTCAATCAGTCATTCATTCACTCATTCATTTGGTGAGTCAGTCAGTCAGTGCATGAGGCAGTCGGGCAGTCATTTACTAAGTAAGTAAGTCAGAGTCAGACAGACAGACAAGAGGAGATTCAGTCATCCATTCGCTCGTTTCCCGAAATTTCAACTAGAGTAGATCTTGATTTCCATAGCAGCGTAATCAGTGACCTTAAAATCAAACCTCTCTGATCATAGTTAACTATGCTCTGATGACACTTCAGTTTGCAAAATTAAGTTTAGTGTAATTCAGCTACAAAAGAAAAAAACCTCATCTGCTTAAGTTGCCATATTGGTATGGGAAGTGTTCACTGAAATTAACTTTAGGTACAGGTAGCAGGTGAATTTCTAGTGCGTTAGATTAGGAGCAGGTTCCCTCTTATGCTCAGAACATACACACTGTATGTGTAAACCTGTCACTTTGTCCTCCTACTTTAGGGCAAATGTGGCGGGAGATTGTTCGAAGGCGGCACACAATATCAATCAAAATCATTCAATCAAAACTTTTTTATAATGTCTAGTGTTCTAGCCAGACATTGGGTCAGCTAATCCGGAGAGAACCGCTATGAAGCCCAAGTACCGCATAGGAGAGGCAGAATAACTGCACTGGATAACCACATTACAATCCCGTTAATTGCTTTCAGTTCTTCAAAATTTGATGTTTTTAACGAAATAATGGTGTAAAAAGGGCTGTCAAAACGAGAAAATGACTTACTGATTTTTCTTTGGGTCAAAAAAAACGTGGCTCTAATAACTACAATAGGTGTTCGTAAAACGGAGTTCTAATGTACTTCGACCTTCTGGTCTCTGTTCTTGGGAAGTCGGATTGTCCTAGAGTTATAATCAGCCTGGGGTACTTTGGGACTTGAGCCTGAAGTGAGCCCGGCCTCTTTACTGCTTCTGTTATCTCGTCTGTTTAAAGACAGTACAAGAAAAATAGTACGTCCAGAACATACAGCAGGTGCTTCAGCAAGGGGAAACATGCAGGTATACGTTAGCGTTTGACTTCCTTTCTTCTGGCCTGGGTTCCATTTCTTCCGGGATTCATGCGTGTGTTGAGTTTGAAGTTGGTTCTCTTCCCGTCAAGGATTTTTTTCTCGAGTACTCTGGGTCTCCTCTCTTCTCAAAAACTAACTTTTCTAAATGCATTTTCGATCTATCTAGGCGAAGGACCGCATACGCACACTAAAACCAGCTACGTGTTTTTATCTCCGGAAACGCAGTAATTATTTTTAACACGCGCTAAAGCAGACGGTTTGTTTGGACACAATTCATCATGTGCCTGTCTTTATAAAGATAAGCAATAAAAAACGCTAGAACTATTAATTGTGTAAGTGCGTACAGGCTGTCTCTGCATCTCTGGTAGCCGGGCGGCAAGTGCAACTTATTATCACATCCTACCCTTCCAAAAGACCAGTCGCGCGCTTTTCCACCAGTTCATCTGCTCTCAGTCGCTCGCGTTGCCAGCACACCAAACAGGTGACCCCTCGCAGGCTAAAATATTATTCGCGAATCACATAAAATAGATCAAAGAAGCTGACGACCCGATTAAACTCTAAAGCCCATTGTCTCTTAAAAAACATTTCAAAGTGCACCGCTTGCGGGGCTGCTGTGTTACCGCCACAAGGAAAACCGCTCTTATTGTATTCATAACTGACAGCAGGTAGCAAATTGAATTTAAACTGTGCCTTCTTGGCGCCATTCTTTATTCGACATTTTACAAATTAAGTTTTTCATTTCCGAAAAAAAAAAGACTCGGAAAGAAAAAAAGCCGATTTAAATTACTATAATAAGTTTAATAAGTAGTGTACCAATTCTTTAAATATTTGAGTTCGAAAATTCAGATGAGTTAGTTTTCACTTGAAAGGACGGGAAATATAACCAAGACAAATCTATTTTTACGTGTGAATGACGAGAGATTATAGTCTCTTGTGAAGGATTAGTAAAGAATAAGGAAAATTTAAAAAAATTCTCGAGAAGGTCTTTCAGAGATCGAGATTTTCGTGGTTATTGTTGTCCTCGCTCCAGCCATTCTCTTTATTTAGCTGTTCTCTTGTCCGTGAACAGTTTGAGTTGTTTTCTATCATCAATACTTCAGTTTCCAGACTAGTAGGTAAATTTTGTGTTGCACCTTGGGCCCACGTGTATTGGGGTAAACAAAACCCTTGTTTCGACTTAATTGCACCATTGTGGTATTCAAACAAAAAGGTGATTCTTTTGTCTCGTATTTTTTTTTTTTTTTATAAACGCTGCCGTTACTTTTGTCATCTAAAACAATACCCGCTCTCGTGGCTTCTTGTTAGTGTCTCGTTGTATTTTCGCTTTTATAATTTACAAGTTGTCAAAAAAGACACGTGTGACTGTTTGAAAGAACCAACGTGTGAATTTTTCTAACCAACCTCGCCTACAAGAAAATTATCTCTATAATATGACCTAAAGCGACGCTTTGTGCTAACTGTTTTAGAAATAAAATTAGCCGGTAGTAGAGGAACGGCCGGTAGCCGGTGGTGAATAACCAGCGTGTGAATTTTTCTAACCAACCTCGCCTGCAAGAAAATTATATTAATGGCATGACCTAAAGCCACGCTTTCTGCTAACTGTTTTAGATATAAAATTAGTCGGTGGTAAAGGTAAATCAATTTTTTTCCTATGGAAATTTTTTATGGATTGCTCCATAGACATTCCTGTTCCCCATCGATCAGGTCTGTTCTCGACTTATCTTTTTGCTCTAACGACCAAGATCGATTATTTAATTAAAAACATTCTGATAAGCTTCCTTAAGTCATGACTCAGGGGCACCCAACGACCGTTTTCTCTCAAATGCTTTTAAACGCTATTTAGGCTATCTGGAGCGCTATTAAAGCTCTGTAAGTTAATTTTAGGTTACGCTAAAAAAAAAGTTATCTGTTCGGTTATTCTAGGGGAACTTGAGTATTCTCGAATTTAGTAGGGCTTTTTTGTCCATTTCCCGAAAACCTATCGTCTTATCGCCTTTCCGAAAATGATAGCTGACCTTTTTTCGGTACCCAAAATAGCTGACCTTTTTTCGGTACCCAAAACAATCCGAAAACAACAGACATTAAATTTCTCATATCACGAAAGTTCGAGGTGACAATTCTCTTAAGAAAATCCGAGGAGATTAAAGGCCTTCCGAAAAGATAATTTACCGAAAAGATCCGTTGGGTGCCCCTGACGACTGGAATTCTTTTGTTAACGATTTTTGTCAAAATAAACATTGGACTTTTGAAAATGGGAGTTTGGTTTTTGAATATGGGAGTTTGTTTTTTTGAAAGTGGGAGTTTGTTTTTTTGAAAGTGGGAGTTTGTTTTTGAATGTGGGAGTTTGTTGTTTTAGAAAATTGGAGTCTGTTTTTTGAATCTGGGAGTTTATTTTTTGAATAGGAGAATACCTTTTGAATATGGCAGGGGTTTAATATGGGAGTTTGTGTTTTGAGTTTGAGTTTTCAAAAATAAACTCCCATATTCAAACGCAAATTCCCATATTCAGAAAACAAACTCCCATTTTCAAAAGACGCAACTCCCATATTTAAAATTCCAATGTTTATTTTGACATAAATCGTTAACGAACGAATTCTCGTCATGAGTTACCAAGGGCCAACGTAAGTTTTACTGAATTTATTTTCAATAATCTATCATGGTTGTCAAGGAAAAATATAAGCCGAGAAAAGGCCTGATAAAGGAATACCGTAAGCTGTCGCTTATAAGCCCTGGGCTTATACTATTTTTTAAGGGCTTTTAGATGGGCTTATAAGCGGAAGTGGTTATATCCGAGGGGGCTTATAACAGGAATAAAAAGACCGTTTCGAAACGAGCCATAGCTGTGTTGATCGCAATAGGTTTTTCATTTACTTCTTTTTAATTAAGCTTTTTATAACTCATCATAATAAAACTTATTTAAAACAAAAAAAGATAGAGAGGGCTTATAACCGGATGCATTATTTGGTTTACAGGTCAGGATGGGTCTATAAACTAGGGGGTTTATAAGCGCGGTGGGGGGAGGATGGGGCGCTTATAAGCGGCAGTTAATGGTACTTTAAAAACTGAGAGCACTGTCACGCTTTCTTCTTTTCAAAGGTGACGCCAAGTGTTCTTTATTCTGTCACGCATATAGAAATTGTACGAATTGATGGATAACTTCCATTCAAACAAGACGAGAATGATAGCTCAAAACTTGTAAGGTTGTGTTCATACAAGTTGTATACATGCATTCGATAAAAGTTAATTTATATAGCGCATTTGTTATTTAAAATATCCAACTGAAGCCTTGCATGCGTTAAAACCTTATAAGCATTATAGTCTTATTTAAAAGTTTTAATTAAAACTTGGTTTTCCGATTAAAATATCAAAAACATCATTTAAATGAGATGATTCATACCAGTAATGAAAGCGATTCAAATGTGCACAAAGGCGTTAGTCTGACAGGAAATGGAGTGATGACGGGAAGCTTCTCTTCTCGCTTACAATTGTGGCTATATAGATCCCTCTTCCCAGTCTCCCCACGCTTTATCTGAGGAGAGCGCTCCAGCCTTAGTAATTTAGTCGATTGAAACGTGGATTTTTGTCAAACAATGTGCTGTTCACTTAAGACTTCACCTTACTAACATCGATAGGAATTGAAATTCCTGAAACTTGGATGCCCACGGTCAAAAACACAACAACAGGACTGGGGTACAACAGCGGACCGCTGAGGGAACGTCTTTTCGCCGGAACAATGTAATTGTGGAAGATCGAGATGCACCAATTACAGCCGACGTCCGTGATTTGAATATGGTATCACGTAAGCGACCTCGTCGTAATCGACCACGTAGTCGAGCTCATCGCCTGTTGAAGACCAACCCTAAGCAATCGAAAATGTTGCAATCAACATCTCAAGGAACTTTATCGTGAGACAAATGATAATATTTTACTGAATATATTTATTATTTCCTTCTTTCTACTTTTCTAGTCTCACAGGTGTTTCATTCCGTGTATTCACATTCTCGTACACGTTTTCAGACTTTTACTTATTTGTAATAATGTCAACCGAATGGGTCACGTGCTGTGCAGTTACACAAACAGCTATCTATCAGTTCAACCACGTTTCATGGGAAAGCCCTGGGAACGAGGTTGCTTTCAATAGACCGATTTCGACATATTAAAATTCAGCCTAACACAATAGACCTCAGCACGAGGCTCTGGGGAATAAACCCCAACTTACTCGTGCTGAGGTCTCTTGTTTTAGGCTGCGTTTTAATATATCGAAATTGGTCTATTAAGTGTCTGAACCCCCAAAAAAGTCTGTATTTTATTTGAACGTCTTGGTACTTTGCTGATGCCCAATTGAAAGGATACCTCTTTCTTGTACGTTCCCGCTATCTGAAACAAAGAAGCACCCTGGAAACGAAGTTCATAGACTACGTTGCGTGACAATAAAATAAGTTGGTTTGATTGTACCTATAAAATAGAATGAAGAAGCTTTGTGAGTAGGGTACTGGGTCAAACAATTCTAGACGCACCTCAAATTATGTACTTACTCTGCTGTTTTTTATCATCCTAAATCAACAGATAAGTGAGATAGAAAAAGGTGGTACGACCAAACGCTACGCCCAGCTACGCTCTGATTATCTGGCGTTTTATTCTATTTATGTCAGCTACCAACTTTTTGATATCTTTTTTTTATTTTTTATTTTTTTTCATAACTGACGTCAGTAAAAAAGCATCCAAAAAACACTCTTTAAATTTCGTGCGACCTTATTGATGGTATTCTTAGATGGAATGAAAACTCCAACAGATAAGGGTAGAATATTGCTAAAACGGGTAATGCCCCTCACCCCTGAGCGCTTACTTTATACTTGGTATATCCTCGGCGCGGGGGTGTGGGGGGGGGGGGGGCCACACACTGGCTAAGCCCCGTTCGGGGGGTGAGTGGGACACCCTTTTTTTCTCATAAAAAG
>Ga0126338_10001199_pt1 | contig 16400 bp, 11 predicted proteins | sample OrbCmetagenome_2_FD_92529 | JGI IMG/M metagenome (GOLD analysis project Ga0126338, IMG submission 92529) | Coral microbial communities from Petempiche,Puerto Morelos, Mexico - Orbicella C C metagenome | ecosystem: Host-associated > Invertebrates > Cnidaria > Coral | place: Petempiche,Puerto... | reverse complement strand
GATGTAACAAACCATTTCTACAGGCTAGTTTTCAGTTGCAGTCAGAGCCAGAGGAACAAGAACAACCAAGTGAAAGTCAAAAATCGGAATTATCCATGTGAGCTTGACGGAATCGGAATTGGAAGAATCGGAACATTTCCATTTTCTTTCAATTCCACTTACAACTCCATTGCTTATGATCTAGTGAAAACTAGATTGTCAGAGTTGGAAGCAGAAGTGGAAGAACCAACCAATCCCAATGCCTGGAATTGAGCATTGTGATTGGTTTATTATTTGGCTTCTGCGTGTGACTCAGACAATCTAGTTTTCATTAGATCATAAGCAACAGAATCATTAGCAGAAACATTATATAACTCTACTTCTGACTCCGTCAGTTTGATTTTCAATAGATTATATCACTCAGCCCTTCTGATAAATACTCTGACTCCAATACCATCACTAGCGAAAACCAGCCTTACAGTGTAAATACGACACATCTGGACTGCTATTATATTAGGAGCACACTTTGTTTAAGATTCAACCTTACCATCACCCCTTACACCATGGACGAAGCTCTTGAGAACAAGATCAGTGGGAAGCCAATAAGATGAAGGTCAGCAAACACGAGTGGACTAGACCCTTCGACTAGTCCCCTGAAGACTTTACACGAAGGGACCGGTCGCAAGGACTTTTCCCACGAACAGTTCACACGAAGCGTTTTGAGGAACAAGTCGCAGGGACTTGACCCAAAAATTCAAACTGGTTTCAATTTGTGGGACTAGTCGCAGGGACCAAACTTTAAAGCAAAAATGGCCAGTTCACACGATGGGACTTGTCCCCGCGACTTGTTGCAGGCACTAGTCGCAGGGACTGGCCCCCCGTGTGTGCCGACCTTAAAGATGGTAGGAAAACATTTTGAAAGGGTTCCAACAGGAAGAAAAAAACAACAACTGGGTTGGTGGGAATTGATTTCATCCATTAAGGAAGGGTATTAAATAGCAGCTGGATCATAAATGGAACATGGCAGGGAGTCTTATTTTATTCGATTTAGTCGTTTATTATGTTTAAATAGTTAAACTAAGTGGAGGGATTTTTTTTCTTTCAGTGCTATTGAGAAAGTAGTTTAAACCATCATCGTAATAATCAAGATTATCCTTAGTTTACACATCAACAACATGGCTTGTTTTGTTTACAACTGTTTGTTTTTAAGCTACATGTAAATCTAAATTGTATTTATTATCACTGCGTTACTAAATTGTTAAATATTTTAAGCTTAAATATTTATGTTTACAGTTAGACAATTCAAAGAACGCATCTAAATGAGACAAGTTCCGTTACGTACCGCTGTGAGCTTCTTCCAACCAATCCTTCTTTCACCTCCTTGTGAAGAACTTTCACTTAATTCTTGGGAGCTGCTATAAGCTTCATCGTCAGTACTTTTATCAGTTAATTCTGTCGATGAAGTTCGGATTGATTGCCCGGTGGCGTTACCTCGAAATGTACTTTCTTGTGAGCTTGAGGCAGTCACGTCGTCTTCGTCGAAGGCAAACGGATCTCTCTCTTCAATCACTCCTAATTTTCTTCTTTTACTTGTCTTCGATGAATCAACAGCTGCCTCCTTTATGACACTAAGATTACTTTCCACAATTCTACTCGTCCTTGACCATGGAGACCTTCTTGCAAGCCTTCTTGTGAATGTGTTTTCCGAAGTAACGTTTGCTTTCGCATTCTCACTTTTTTTAATCTCGTCAAATTCCTTGGAAATTTTCGTTTCTCTGGCGCGATTTCGACCATAAGTCTTCGTGTCGTACTTCGGCATGAGTTCTATCTTGTGAAGAAAGATGTTTAGCGAGAATCAAGAGAAAATTTCGCTTGTTTTCGAGCGTGTGATCATGGTTAAAAGTTCTTCTCTGATAAATTCGTAATTTACCGGGAAGCCAGTCGCGCATATTGTTGCTTTGGTGGCCGCTGTCATTTCCAGCGGGCGCGAATTTATGGCGCGAAAACAAAGTGAAACATAGGCACGTAGTGCGTCCAAATACTTATTACGGGTTTTTGACTGGAGGGCCATTAGCCTAGCCTGGGCATTACACTTTTAGAAAGAAAGGGGGAGAGAGGCTGGAGAGAGGAGAAAAAAAAGCAGTATCCTGAGGGGAGGAGAGAGGAGAGGAAGGCAGAAGCTTTTCTCCTTTTCCCCTCTTCCTTCCCCTTAGCAACGCCTGACACCCAGGCTAGAGGGTCGCGCAGGCATTGGTAGTACTAGAGACTTATAACTAGAGAAGTTTAGAAATGAAAATTATATGAAATTGAGAATTACAGGGTTCCCGGAAGTACAGTGAAACCTGTATTAAGCGGACACCCTTGGGATATTCAGTATTGCCCGCTTAATACATGTCCGCTCTAAGCAGGTTCTAAGATATTGGATATATGGTTAATTATTAACCCTTTTGTAACACAGTGCAAAGACTGCTCATAGCACAATGTCCAGTTAGTCAATGCATCAATCTGGAATAATTTACTTATTGCGGCCTCAACTGATGACATCTCTGAACAATGTTAAAGGAGTATGAGCTGAGCTTTTTGAAGTAAAGAGCCCTTGAAGTGTCCGCTTATTGCAGGTTTTGCGCTAAAAAATGGCTTAATATTGGTGTCGGCGTCCGCTTAACAGAGGTGTCCGCTGAATGCAGGTATATTTTACAGTAAATGTGGGAAGAAAATTTTGGGACTCAAGCTGGTGTCCACTTAATAGAGGGTGTCCGCTTAACATGGGATCCGCTTAATACAGGTCTCACTATATTAAATAATAATACTGTATATTTTGGTCTTGCAACTATCAGCCTGCTTGTAGTTCGGTTCTTTCCTGTTTGTGAAGTTCGAAGAGTCAATTCACAAGCCAAAATAAAACTAATAAAAACGTAGAACGTTAAAACGTAAAACGTCATTAATGATCAAGAGTTCGGGAAACGTAGAAAGTGTAGAAACAATGATCTAGTTTTTGCAAAAAAAAATACGACACTTTCAGTTCAAGGTATTGTGAGGCTTGTAAGTTACGTTAGGAGCCCAGGTTATGTGCGCACGCGGATGTTGAGCTCAATTTGAAAACGTTGGGCCGACGTATTCAATTGGCTTGACTTGTAATCCTGGAAAAAATCGCCCAAGACAAATTACAATTCCCCTCCCCCCTCCCCCTCAATTATCCACTAACTCAATCTTCATCGTCAGCACATTTTATATGAGTGAAGATACTTTGTGATAAATTGTGTATCGTTTTTACCATGGAAAGAGTCGAGAAATCCACGATGAAGGTTTCCTTGTTTCCTCAGTCTACCGTCAAACAAGTGAACGGTGGAACTGAAAAAAAAACATACGTCGAAGCTAACTTTATGACCCAAATTTTTGTGCACTTGCCAAGTAAAATCATTCGGAAACAGTGTTTCGTTGTAAAATTAACTTCGGTTTTACCGAAGCCAGATCTGGTTATATTAGCCCGACAGCATTACAACGTGGGGACTGACTAACTTTTGATCACAGATGCACATCTTCTCATTTTCAACTTCGTGTAGCTCACGCGCGGTTATGACGAAACGTCGCGCGCACATGGAGATTTCAGCGATCACGCGCATACAGAAATCAGATAGATCACAGAGCATTTCTTCTAATCAGCTAGCATGTTGCTTTCCTCTTATGGCTTGACAACTGACAAGTGATCGGCTTACAATCTCTCATGTCTCAGCGCTTGGTGCCAGTTGGTCTTGATAGAAGATGTAATTTTCCATTTCTTGACATCACATCGTGCGAGCGTCACGTATTCAATTGACAAGGTGATATCAGCATGAGCAGAAACCTACTTCTCCTAGCCGCTATCGAACAGATCCACTTGATAGCGATTTCCTAGTTAACTTGTGTCTGTCAAGCTGTCGCCAGTCGGTCTGGAGAATTCCTTATCGTGGTTCTTTCACTTGCAGCTTGTCGCCAAAGAACTTTATAGCAAGATGAAACACGAATCGCTCGAGCGCCGGCCATCCATGCTTGCTCGTTCCAACATTGCACGTGAAATTTTTAGTCAACTTCACTAAAAAAAAAACTCTGCTTTTTAAGAGATTTTTGATGTCGGTTAGATTTAGCGAAAACGTTCATGTAATGAAAAAATTTTTTCTCCAACTCAAAGGCCACTGTGATCATTGTTTTGTCAATGACAGTAGTTTTGCAGGAGTTTCTAAGTGCCCGCAGGTCTTACGTTAGGAAGATGTTAGGAAGAGAGTCCATTTTCCAATTGGAACTGACCGACGTGCCACTCATCTCTGAGGTAAACATTACGTTGTTTGCCTAAATTTTATAACTTCAGGCGCAATCAGCAGTGGCATCGGCGCCCGATTCGGAATCGACCAGTTCGTCAGTTTGTTTCGTTTCGTCGTTTCGGATTTTCCCTTACCAAGAGCACACAAGACAAAAACTTACTTCTCAAAAATCTTATTTTCGTAAATGCGTCAATTTTTTCACGATATTTTTTTTACTCTGTTTACGGCGCTTTATATATACAGCCCAATTTTTTAAACTGGCTTTTGAGAAAGCACTTATGAATTAATATTTTTATTGCAGACTTGTTTTTTGTCCGAGATGTTAGTTTATTGTTTAAGCTTTAATTCCACATTCACTTCAAGGATACAACAGCACTAGAACTAAAGGGGGAGAGATGAATGGCCGTATTTTGACATATTGAATCTTCCCTTGTTTTCTCGATATTTAAATACACCTAAACTAGCAGACACTCTGGCCCCTCGGCGGATTGACTAGCTAACTGAAATCCAGTTCAAACTATGGAGAAGCGAATCGACAGGGTTTTAATGGGATGTAGTTTTATTTTATCTTTGAATGAGGTATTTCCGATTTGTCATTACGACAAACCTCTCCATGACCCGAGGATTTTGAGAGAGAAATATTGAAACGTCGAGGTAAAATAGAATGCATTTAATTTTTTCCGTGTTTTCGAATGGTTTCCTTGACAAAACTGAAATGAAATACAGGGGTGTTTTTATATTTATGAAAACGTGTTTGGAGCCTATCATTCCTAGAATGAAGGCGCAAATGAGAAGAAAAACGTCTAAAGAAAAGGCGTGAAAACTTGATAGAACGGAACGGCAAGGGGGTGTAAAAAATAACAAGAGAAGAAGTGCTGCGAGGAAGAATTGTGCGCAATTGTATTTGAACAATTTAAAACGACTCAAAACAGATTACCCTCAATAAAAGGCCGGAATAACAGCCTATCGACCTCCAACGTGAGCGAAGAATTGACTTCAATGAAGCTTCGTTGTAAGATTCTAGATTTCAAGCTTGCTTCCATCTGGAAGCTCTTAAAATTAATAACACACGCTGTCACTGTTTGCACATCCACAGTGGATCTAGGCTTGGCGCCCACTGCTTCAACAAGTCAAGGCCAAAATTAGCATCAAGAACAAACAGACAAGCAGCTGAATTCCTTTTTAAGATAAATTTGCTTTTGTGCAATGTATCGGGCGAAGGAGTTGTGCCATTCGGCTACAAGACAATGACGCTGGCGGCAACTTTATCATTGAGCCCTTGGCAACCATTTTCTTAGCTACGCAAACCCAATGTATTACACAAGGCAAAGAGAAAGGCCATTTATTAGACTGAATTAAAGAAATCAGCTAGCGGATCAAAGCCTCGGCCACAATTACTTCTTGTCCTATTTTCATTACTCTCCATTTGAAAACTGTCGAGATCAAATCAACTTTTTCGGAGCTCAATAATCTTTGGAGAATCTTGTCTGTGGTGAAAGCTTTCGCTCATGATCAAACACAACCGACAACGCAAAACCTCACCGACGTCTATCACGCCTGTCGCCTAAAGCTTGATAACAGCAATAACTATCACTCTGGTAGAATCTCGCTATTAAGACAAGTGACAGCTCAACAGCTCAGCTGTCGAGGGGACGATCTAAATTACCTGCATAAAATATGTACAAAATTCGAGCAATTTTGCTGATATTATCACTCTACTTTTCTGCGCTACCACAATTTTATACGAACTAGTACTGCTTCAGTGATGCGATCAAGATAAATCAACCAGAACTCGATCCATATCGAAAGACCACTCTCAGATAAAGATCGATGCGTTCTATCGTGTTCATAAGATTGATAACACTTTAGTGAGGCATTTGGAGACGCCGGCGTATTTTTATTCCCCTAAAAGCAATTTTCATTTCTCATTTTCAGCGCGGTATCACATTGACCTGCCAAATTCAACACGACCTCTTTCTGCTTGTTTGACAACTTCGACAGGCGGCCTTGTTTTAAGTAAAGGTGATTTACAGTTGCTAATGTTATCTCATTAAGATAGATCAACTTGAAAATATTCATTTAATTTTTAGTTAGGAATCCACAATTTGACAGTTCATTTCCTTCGAAGCGACAGCGCGAGATTGGTTTTCGCAGCGGGCGAGCCACGAATCCACAGATTGATTGACAGTTGGTAATCGATATTGTGTGAAACGTGTGCTAAGATACGACAGAATAAACAAATAGCTGGTAATTGTCGTTTTCGCCCTCAAACCGAAAATTGAACTCCCTTGTGAAAACTATTTGGACATGTGGCAAAACTCATGAAAATGTCTTTTAAGTTGCCGCTTCCTTTAGACATGTCAGAACTGTCAATACAAACGTGATCAGTTGTTAATGACAGAGACTTATTTCTGTCAATCAAACATTCAAAAGGCTTGTTCGCGAATAAAAGGAAAATAGCTTCAAACTTTCTGTCTCCAAGTAATGCCCCGCAGCGAAAGAAAAAACCGCTATCTCAAAATTACCACGTTTATCAAAATGATTCCATCTAGGATGTTCTTTAAGAGATCTCTGCGGTCATTTTCATTTTAAAGATAACGTCTAGAACATTTTCTCTCTCTCATAACACGGACTAGAAACTGTACAAGCGGCAAAGAAAAAAAGATTCCGAAAAAGATAAACTCAATTCTTGTTTCTCAAGCAAAACAAACGAGACAGCTTTTAAGCTAAAATAACATGTTTTATTCATTGGATACAAGTATGTTCTTTTTATCTAACAAAGTCTACACTTTTCAGGCGAACAAATGTCGCTCCGAAATGGTTTATTCTAAGTGCAAAAATTACTCCCCATTATAAACCAACAATAAAATGCGCTAGAGAATTACTCCAAATTCATTCGTATTTACACCCAAACCATTTATCTTCCTTCAATATACAACGGTTAGCATCTCGAGTGCTCTGTTTCGTCTTTGTTTAAAAATCACTAGAGTCACAGAGCAGTTTCCGTTAAGTCCATTTTCATGCAAGCACTCATCACTCGCTTTGACTTACTTCAGGCCAATATTAAAGGCTGTAAATTTAGCAAGGTTCGTTGCCATTCAATCTCTAACGCACTGTCTATTGCACATGTCGATTATTTGAAAAGTCTGTGCGTGTCGTAACCGTGAAGGGGATATGGCGAGTAGCAGCCTGTCGGAGCTGGTGAAAAAACCGGTGGTTTGTAATAGTAGGGCCTGTATCGCGCGGAATGCAAAGTGGATTGAATAGGACTTGTCCTAAGCTTGCACGGACACCCATGTACGTTACATGTCGTTTGCGCGTATGGCGAATTCACTTGGCTTCCCGCTTGCGTGTGGGTTCGTAGATGCTGAAAGAGATCTTCCGAGGTTGAGAACGATTTTCCACAGTGTTTGCTCCCTGCCACCCAGTTACACACGTATGGGGACGCCTCATCGGCCGCCCCTGGCTTGTAGAGTGCCATACCATGGGGGTAACCGAAGCACGAAAAAGGCGATTGTGGGCTTTGTTCCGTTTTCACACCGTCGCATTGAGCGCAATGAGGACCGCACTGAATAGGCGTCGGATAGGCGTACGGTGAAAACTGGGGCTTACAGTTTGTGCAGTTTACATCGCGACACACGGTTCTCTGGAGGTAGTCCATGTAGGGCGTGTTGGCAGCGGGGCTATGTAGCGGGAATTGATGACGTCCAGCGCTGAGTGCCGGTGCTGCATCCCCAGTGTGTGGCGAGCAGAACCCGCATCCACACTGCGGAAAGCTTGTTGGAAAATTCAGCGGCATCGACGAGGCTAGACCGTGCGTTTTCAGACTAGAAGAGACAGTGTCCTGTCCTGTTGGCATCGGATACGGTTGTATCGTTGTCTTGAACGGCAGAATAGACGCTGGATGAACGCAACCAGCCCCGCACTCTTTATGCAGTGAATGAACACCAAAACTTTGCTGACTCGGATCTAAGAACATACCGCACACTCTACTTTGCGAACTCCCACGGTGGCTTTCGTCGCTTGTCGGGTATTGCAACGAAGAGGTCTTCGCTCGTTCCTCCTTGCTGCTCGTAATAGGCGATACAGGGGTGTTATTTTCTTTGCTCGGAGCGCGGAAACCGGCCTTTTCAGCGCTCATTTCGTCGAGTTTTTCGCCGGCGGTGTGTTTGTAGGGTTTAAAGGAAGATCTTGTTTCGTCGTCGCTTATCTTTCGGGCTCGAGACGTGTTATCTCCCTCAGATTCGCCTGTTTCTTTTGAAGGCTCGGTTTTCCCAATGCTGCTACAAGTCGCCGCTAGAAGAGCCAGAGGAGACTTTTTCTGCTCATCATCCTAGCGAAATAAAATAAATAAAACTGCGGTTTGAGTTGACCGGTAAGAAGTGAAAATTAAGGTTAATTTTACCAAAAGGCTACTTTCGCATTACTCGATAACTTAAGAAACCTTCGTGAGATATTTCAAAACATTTAGCCGACATTCGCCGTAGTACCTTGAAAGGAAGTGGCTGAATATACTCCGGGTTACATTTTGAGACACTTTGCGTCAACATTTGTAAAGCTTCCAACGGTACCCGATTGCTAGGACGAGAGATATCAGGCGAAGATTCTGTAGCTTTATGAGCGATTGTTCTCGTCGGCATATCTGGTCTGTGTGTGTGTGCGGTAGGCCTTGTGAAATATTAAATACTGGACAATGAAAGGTGTAGATACACAAGAAACGAGGCCGACTACAGACAAAGCCTGAGCGCTCTTCTGTCGTAAATGAATTGGCTAGATTAGAGAACATTCGCCGCCGACCAATCAGATCGCATCTTTAGCGATATTTCACTCCTTCATTGGATAATCAAACTGACAAACTTGTCATTCTTGGACATCAAAGTAATTGGCTATATAAGATATTGATTGATGATTTGCCGTTTGGCCAATCACGACACAGGAGTTAATTAAGTAGTGGATCGCCTACGGTGTCAGCGCGCTGCTCAGAAGCAATCAAGCTGTCAATCTTCGTCAATTATTTTTGTCACCTATTGTTTGAAGATATGTGTTGAAGAGAGTTGTGTAAAACTTGTCAATTTCCAGCTTGGTGTCCGTTGTGTGTTTAAAATCGCGCTTTTGTCCGCATTGTTTCTGCTGAAGAGCTTCGCATAAAGCGCGTTTCAGCGGGGTTTTCAAGGTCCACTGGTACGTTGGCGTCGCGTTGACGTGTGACCGCGGTTGGAAACAAGGTTCTCCTAACATATGTATACGGTTCGGCGCTGTTTGATCCGATGACACTTCTTAGCGTTATCTTATCAGTCCATCAATCAAACCTACGGGCGTTCGAGGCTTATGAATAAGATAAGATAATGTGTTGACATGTCTAATAGCCTTGACAGCTCTGTCAACTAACTCCAAATGCTTGACTGAACATTTAGAACACCATTAGTACTGACCAAAGGACCGCCAGGACGTGTAATAACATATCCTTCAAAAATCTTTATTAACCAAACAAAGGCCTTCAGGCCAACGGGAAACTCATTTCAAACTCGAACATCGCCAATATGGCTTTCGAAAACAACGCAAAACATTCACCCTTCAGACGCCTGTATTTGCATAATTAATTCTGCAACTAATAAAGCAATTATAAGAAGCGATAACAGATCTTAAGAAGCTTAAAATAACGAAGAAGAGAGAATTCTCTGTGTTGTTTTTTCCGAACGGTCGAGAGTTCAGTGGATAACTACATTAATTTTCATTCTTAGTGAGAGGAGGTTGGCATCTTGTGTTATTTATCTAGATTTCGTTCAATTTCGAATGAAAGACAGTTCGCTGGCAACAAGAACAGGCCCCGGACAGCTGGGAGCGCTTTCACAATAACCTTTATAAACAGCATGTAGGAGTGTTTGCTTGGACCCCAAATAAAAGCAGATGATCTTATAAGATAAGAATTGAAAATTCGCTCGGGAAGTTATTAAATGATAGCCGTCACACGAACGCCATCGCGACTGGAGACAGAAGACTACGAAGACTATCACTTCGCCAAAAATAAGCCCTTAACTAAACAAAACTTTTCTTTCAAAGAAAAAAAACAGGAATCTTTTTTTTTCATCCGCTCTGTGGGCTTTTTCATCAAATATTCCATTAAAAAGCTACCAAATCCCCCCGGACAAAGACTTCTTGCGGGTAGCTTTGACAATACGATGAAGTGGTGAAAAGCTTTTACAATACAAACAAAGGCCCTGGATAATTTTTATTTTACAGTCACAACTCATTCCGTTTTTGACAGGTAATCTATAGTTATCAAAAACAAACAATTGCCGCCGCCACAACTGTCAAAACAAGCCATCCGCCCGTCAGGCTGTCACTGCTTTCATTAGAACTAAAAACACAACCCCTTTTGCGGCAAAAGCACACGCGTACCCTTATTGAGTTTAATACACCGTCAAACAATCTTATTAGAAGTGCTCTTAATAACTCGTCTGGGTCCGAGAAGAGGGCATTGCCGTAAATTGAGCGTGGAATTATTCGGGGCTTTACTTGACTAACAAAGTAATTAAATCTTGTACGACGTGTTTTGCAAGGCTCTGCTACTTAAATAGCTCATTAGCGCCTGAAGCTGTCATGTGAAAAGATGTTTGGCGCTCTTGCAATATGACTGATCGCCACCGAACAAGATGAAAGAGTGCCGCGCTCTAGAAGCTGTCATTTTAAGGCGGAAATGTCAGCCGTTTCTCAAGTGTCCTGTCGAACTTGTCTGCATATCAAACAAACCCAACTAAATGCTCTTGGGCATTTGGCGCCAGCCTGACCAAAACATGCGAGCAAAACGCCACGCCTTCACTACCTTGCACAGACCAGTACCTGAGTGCCCGGGGGAGTAATCGCTGAAATTTTATGTGGGGGTATGCGGCCCGCTTCCCAAAACCCTTACCCTTTTTTAAACCAAAATCTGCGATTTTCCCTACCGTATTTACGACCTGAGCAAAAATTCGAGACCCTATTTAAGACCTGACCTTTAACAGAATACCCAGTTTCAGGCCTCCCTTATATAATTAGTTCCCTGGTTCAGGAGACCAATGTTTCGGTAATGATTATATGCTTTTATTAGGTAGGATAGCTTTTTCTAAAAAAAACTTACCCAACTCAAGACTAGAGTGCAAAAACAATACCCTATTTGAGACCAAAATGGCCACAACTGATGCGCTACTTCTGATCAAAACGGCTAAAAACAACCATACATTTTGAGGCCATACATACCTATATGGACGATATAAGAGTGAGTAACCCCCTTCCCCTCCCCCCCCGGGCCTAAGGGGCTCTAACTATTAAAACTATTAGTCAATATATCTAATACATTAAAACGAAAACTGAGCAATTTTTCGCTATTTCTCTTTCAATTTTGCAACATCACTCATTTTTCACTTGCCCCAACAACACACCGTCTTTCTGTCGCCGACTGCCATATGTACTAGATATTTGCATGTGTCTCTGATGCATGGCTCGACATGTTGAGCAGATGATGCTATGATAGCATAAATATATTTTTACAGCGATCTACAAATGATGTATTTTCAAAGGTGCTTGTATTGTCTTCAATTTAAATACTTTCTGGTATCAAGTCGTATCAGGCTTTTAAAGTATTTCATTCTCTGAAAAAAAAAGTCTTCTTAAGTTCTCTGGCGACGCACGTTTATATGTATATATATGCCAGAGACCGTATTGTAATTTACAGCGCAGGTGAAGAGGAAGTTAAAATGAAAAAAAAAAACACCCACAAAACTTGGGAATTTGGCATGAAAATTTCCATGGCCCTCTTTAAGTTTTACTCAAAGTGTCGCTTAGTTATTTAAAACATGAAATTAATCCAATTCCTGCGAGCGAATGAACTCGGCTCTAATTAAAAATTTGCCGCGTTCTATTCAAACAAAACTCTTTGTCGAAATACTCAACAATTTATTTAGTATTTTACATTTCTTTCATATTTTCTTAGGTAGTTATTATAGCGGAATATCTCGCTTGTCTGCAAAATATCGGAGCTCAACAGTCGAGCGCCGGGTGTCAAGAATAACTGCCAGGCAAAGCTTTGAATTGGTTGGAAGTTGTATTTTTTGGTCCCATTTGGCAAGTTCCGGAGTAGATAGCAAATTGTTGGACGAATGTCAAATGCTAAAAAACTCAAAACCCTCGAAGCCACTTGTGATGTAAGTGCTAAGAAAGGAAGAGGTTGTGTTGCACATTCAGTGTATTTCCTACGCGCGGCCACAAAATCTAAAGAAACATTCAGGAGTAATTTGGCACGCGCGCTCCGAGTGGCCACGTTTCGTGTGCACTCGTGCGCTGCGTGGCCTCGATTGAAACCATGGTGGGCGGCTGTTGTTTGAAAATTGATCGAAGCCCGACGGAGTATTAATGATTTACCTGACAAGATGTTTGTATTAGTTATTGTTTTCAGTTGATGGGTGGGTGGGATTGGAAAAAATTTCACCGCCTTGCTGAGCACTCGAAAGAAAAGCCATGAATCATTTTGCGGTTCAGTAATCCTTAAACGCGCTTACGCTGCGTTGCTGCGATTTCGTGTCGATTTCAATCTTTCCTGACTAAGACATTTGTCATTTTCTTGCCGAAATCAATCATCTCGAGACAGATTATGTCAGTTTCAAACCGCCAGCAAATAATTCAACACTTTAATCAGCATATAAATAGCGCAGTTCAATATAGCCATGATTAAAAATCGCCAGTTTGGCCTATTAGAAAATCAATTTTAAGTGTAATAAACGCGCCCAACCTCTGAGTCATTTTGTAGAATGATTCCACTCTTTGTGTTTCCTTGTCTTTATCTCGAACGACAGTCACGTTTTGTTTTCAACCATTCATGTACAGATGCAAATTAATCATAAAGTGATACATTTTGATTCCGCTCGATGAGTGGATGCGAAAAAACGTGGCAAAATTCACTCTACTATAATTAAAAGTTTTTTGTATGTTCGTTTTATCCTTGAACGCAGTGTAGTCTTCTCAAAGCGACACAGTATCTTTGGCTGATGGGAGAATCTTAGCAACGTTAATGTGGTCTTTTTATTGTCTTCCTGCACAACCTTAAAAGTATAAAGTTTCGTAATTAAAACTTCCAAGATCCGCTCTTCACAATATCAAACATGATATATGGTGTTTTTGAACGACACGCTAAAAGGGTCTGGCAATGAACGGAAAACCCATCAAGTGCAAAACTGCGCTACCTGACAGCTGTCACTTGAAATTGATAAGTCGCTGTTGACAGCCAACATCAGCGCGTTTGTGAATATTCTGCAGATGAGTCAACTGCTGCAAGAGATTTGGCATTAGTGGTCGGCGACCAGACTGAAAGGCTCCGAATTGCAGATAATGATGTTCGCTATTATCTCATCTTTTACCTTGATTTTGACTGCTAGCGAGTTAATGACTTAGGCTGCGCTCGACAGCTGAAGTCTGTAGTGGACAGAACGCCACGACGCAAATCTTTTCTTTTTCTCAGTTTTGCGACCAAACGAAGTAACCCTATTCAATAAGAGTCAAAAATTGTATACGTTGAATATGTGAGTCAAAAATTAGAAAAGATTTCCAAACGTAGCGAGCATATTCCAGAAGTCTCTAGATTTCTGAAGGGCACGCATAAAACCCCCTTAACACAACGAATTTAAAATCGTCTCGTCCTTTAGTTTTCTTGATTTCACTTCCGTGACTCTTGGACTTTTTTTATTTCGTATAAACAAACACCTGTATTTTTTTTATTCTTTACTAAGTTCGCTCTTTCACTGACTGCGTAACAGTTTCATTTGAACGAAAATAAGATTTATGTTTTCTGAGAAAAATTTAAATTGGAGCTTACCTTCTAGAAAACGATTACAGTTTCAGTATTCTGGAAACATCGTTTCCGATATATTCTCAAACTTCAAGAGTACTTGCAAAAACATGTCTAGTTTCAGTTCCTCAATGGCACTTCTGTACTTCGCCAGTGCGAATTCGCTTGATATACATAAATACATGTTTCTCGTGAATTTTTTTCTTTTAAAATTCTCTCTTACCCTAGAAGTTTCATTAGCACCAACCGACAGAATATATTACTCCATATTTGTGTTGTTTATATAGCTCTGTTTGATTTCGAGTTTTAATTTATATCTCCTTCATTTCAGCTGTGTGTTATTCTTTGAAACGCAACGAGCGTCGTTTAGCATTGAAGTTTTAAACAGGAGAAATTTAAGATTCCTTCACTCCGCAGAGGAGCGAGGTCAGTTGTCAGGCCTAACACGCTATACGTCCACTGCGACACGTACAAAAAAGCCGCAGTTTTTCAAAATTCTGAAAATTCTCGATACCTTAGTACATACCCAAGACATTACCTCACAGATCCTTAACAACTTTCAAGGCCATCTTCAGCATTGCCTTGCCTTTAAAATGAAATTCGAGATTTTCTACTCTCCGCGGCCAAGAGCGCACACCACAACATACAGAGTCGTTCGTTTGCTCGTTCAATCACTTGCCGGCAGAGAGCCGTATGTGGCTTGCAAAATTTCCAGCGTTAATTTGGATACCCACCTAAGATTTTTATTAGAAATAACCTAGCAATTGAAAGGTAGTTAAACTTCTTTGATTAACTTAAACTACACACTGCATGTGTCGTATTACGCAAAGCAGGTGAAAATTGAAAGAAAACTTTTTGTATTGTGACTTCTTTCTCCGACGTGTTACGGTTTGGCCAGATTTTATTGTGGCACGTAAAATAAACTTTTCCTCATCATGATTTAGTTGAAACATTTAGTGTGTAAATTGAAAATTTTCCAGCAAAAACAAAAACAAAAACAATCTGTTAGCGTGTCGGTCGAGTTTCGTTCAAACCACGTTAAGAATTAAAGCTGCTTTGAATTTCGTGGCACCATTTGAATAATAATTTGATTGCCCCCTTAGTGAAGCTAACTCGTCAAGCACAACAACAGCGTGTTAAATAAATTGCTACGCAGCAAGCCAAACATGCCATTATGTCTTGTCTTATGAACTCAATAGGGAATTCGCGCCCCAAGTTCCCGGTAGCTTCGCAGTGACTTCTAATGCGTCTAACATTCAAGTTTTTCAGCTATAGCAGACGTGTTTGCTTGTTTATGCGACAAATCAGTCTACCAAGGTCAGCATTATGTTCTCCTCGCTCAGTCACGCGCAAAACTGATGTTGATGGTACGTACAGACCAACTAAGTCTGTTCTGCATTCGAGCAAAAACGCGTTTTAGGACAAAAAAAAACTTGAAAAAAGAGTAAAAGAAATGTTTCTTTCGAGATAATAAAGTCAGCAAGATTCATACGATTTTACAATTTCTACTTTGACCGCTAACCGTTTTTTGACGTAGTTGTTGTTGTCGCCCGGGTGATTTCCGCCGTAATCCGTAATCTACACAAAATCATTTTGCTGAGACAAAATAAGCGTTGGAAGTTTTGTTCTCAGAAATATGAAAATTGTTGCTCACCACCCGTTGCATAAAAGGCGAAAAGATAAAAAAGCAGTAAAATTAAAGGTCTTGAACTTCTCGAGAAGGAAGTTGTACTTAACTTAGGTTCATTGCTTGAATGTAGTAATGTTTTTTTCACACCATTACAGCTAATTAAACTACAAATATTTTACATAAAATCGATTTTACGATCCAATTAATTCTCTCAGCTTGATCGTCACCCTCGTAAGACGACCAAACTTTAGTACACATGCAGTTTACACAAAGTTTTACTGTCGACTTTCACAAAAGTTTTATCAAAATACTTCACTACTCCGAGAACCAATTAGTGGGTTAACCTGTACAAAGCTATACTTTTATGAAATTTGTTTTGCTCTGAGGTGACCAGCTTCCAGTTGACTTGATAGCTCAGTAGTAGAACACTCCACCGGTATCGCAGAGGTCATGGGTTTGAATCCCGTTCACGCCTGAATGTCTTTTCAGGCTACATTTGAGAACTGCTTAATAAGTTGTGTGTATAACTGCGATGATCAATCATGTCTTCGCATCATCTCTTTCTCTGAAGTTCAAATATACGATTTTTCATATATTCACTTGCATTGAAGTGCTTTCGTTGGCTCAGAAACCCTTTCTTTATAGAGATTTTTTTAATCTTACTGAACTTTTTTTT
>Ga0126338_10001197_pt1 | contig 16401 bp, 10 predicted proteins | sample OrbCmetagenome_2_FD_92529 | JGI IMG/M metagenome (GOLD analysis project Ga0126338, IMG submission 92529) | Coral microbial communities from Petempiche,Puerto Morelos, Mexico - Orbicella C C metagenome | ecosystem: Host-associated > Invertebrates > Cnidaria > Coral | place: Petempiche,Puerto... | reverse complement strand
CAGACATTAAATTTCTCATATCACGAAAGTTCGAGGTGCCAATTCTCTCAAGAAAATCAGAGGGGATTAAAGGCCTTCCGAACAGATAATTTACCGAAACGATCCGTTGGGTGCCCCTGGAATGTTTGCATTATGTAAAGATAATTTAATTTCGCTTAAGCTTAATAGGATACGATGTCTACCATCTCTCAAGGATGTCATTGGTTTTGGGAAAAGCTTTTATGTAGGTCGAATAATTCACATCGCCGTCCTATACGAAAACAAAAACATCTTGTGTTTGGCGACACGACGGGACTAGCGAAAGTTTCCCGCGTCCACTGCCGTTCCCGTCCTGGCCTTCCCATCCTCGCATCGAGCATTCGTGTTAAGCATTTAAATTTGAAAACAAATATTTTGCAATAAAACTAAAACTCCGCGACTTCTGTTTTGTTCCACTATGGTTATTCACTATCACATGTCCTCTCAGAGGGCTTTTGTTAGGTGATGATGACGGCTGTGAATGAAGTCAACAACGATAAAACAAAGGTACCGGATGAATTTATTTTTCGTAGTGTTTCGCTCGTTTGTTTTGCCGCCGAACTCGATGACTAAATTGATTGACAATCGATGTACATGTAAGCTTCGACTTCGTCTCGGTGAATATTCACCAATGTTCACTTCGCCTTTGCCGAATAATTGTTAATTATCACTGAAAAAAGGCAAGAACAACTTAAAACACGTTGCAAGCCCTGTTAGAGAAGCTCGAGTCAAAATGAAACTGTAACTCTGTAGTAGACATACAATGAGAAACGAGATACCGAAGCAGACTCAATGTGTTAAGCAATCACAAGCTTTTAATAGACCCTGTCACAGCGTCTTTCTCAATTGAATATGGCGGGAATCTATTTGTCACGTGAACTTGGGTAGATCAAGTCACGTGCCAAATATCCCCATATATATATATAGGGCCGAAAGTTCAAATGCAGGGTCAATCGAGACGGCTCAATGTTTGATAACTTCCTAGGGCTAAAATATAATCCGTAATCGCAAAATCTAAAGGCATCTATAGTTAGCTTTGTGTATCTTTTATCACTTTCGGATAAGGGCTAAATTACCCTCTGCTTTATGTCAATAATTAATCAGATTTGACGTCTAAAAAGCTACATTACAGAAGTTCCGTGAAGTAACACGCAACTGGAATACAAAGGAAATACGTAGTTAAAATGATGTCTCGGTGACAGACGAGACCACGTAACGATCTACACACGAAAGGGAAATTGAAAAACGCGAAAGTGCCTCTGATCTGAGAGCAGAATAACACAGCCAGCTGTGAAGAGTGGCGTCATAGCTTTCTTAATCTTCCGTGTAATTGCTGTCAATGCTCTCTCCCCTTTTGTTTGTAAATCTTACATTGTTATGAAGCAAAACGTGACCTTTCCGTAGCTATGAAAGGAGTGACAATATGTCAAAGTGGGTTGTTATTATTGTTACTCTTAGAGGTTAACTGTATTTGAAATTTAACAGATCCCAGCTTGCGTGAATTCCATCACCGGTCAATTAATGTCAAGGTCGGTCACGATCCAGTCTTAACTCCATTAATCGTTGCGCGGGCTCATAGGACATCATAAAAACCCCGCCAAAGTGCGCGCGAATTTTAGTTAGGAACGTTTCGTGTACGCACGGCTCGCAAAGTTTGTCGTGAAAATGATTGCAACTCGTTCCTTGAGCACTTTGCTTGGAATCTTCATGGCTTGGAGTGTTTTTAGTGGTAAGGTACTGCATGACACATTTAAAATTATTTTCATTATACCTAGTCTTCCAGTAATTCATAATTAATGGGTCAACTGTTACAGATTATGTTCAAAGTTTCTTGGACTTAAAATAATTGTTTTCAGCTGCATTTGAAATGATAAAAGAAAACATATAAAACTGCTGTTTAATTAACTTTGCTTCAACTGTTCTTTTAGCAAAACACAGAATCGTCTATTGATAGTACAGCTAATTCACTGTAACTTACACTCGTAGCGTTTTTAAACTGCGATCGATCTCCGACAAACGTTTTGGCACACCTTCCCACTTTTGCAGTATCTGTCAGGGAAATTTATCAGTTCGTCCCCTTCTCCCCAGTTCAGTGTTGTTTATCGTGATGAAATCGTCATTGCCCGTTTACAACATTGTCGCGGGCGAAGGGGGTTCCCTATTCTAATGATGTCATTAGGTATTGTCCCCAAAATTAAACACCTTGTCGACCATCTTCGCGCTATCTGATCCAGGTGTGCCAAGGATTTTTGTCGTGGATTTTAGTTTCTGATGAAGGATGTTATGCACCAGATTAAGAGTCATCAACAAAGCATTTTCCTAAGCATTTACACATAGACATAGAAGTAGGGAATAAGTGCAAAGAATGCACGAGTGACTGAGTCAGTAAGTTATTATTATTTTTTCCTTTATTCTTTCATGTCCAGAAGGATTCAAGTTAGCGCAAGCCGGGAAAAATGAGGTATGTATGAGATTTGTTTGTAATAAAAAAAAAAAAAATGTCTAGGTTCCCTTCCAGTATAAACACTGGCTCAATTAAAGTTTCGAGCTTTTCATATTTTTGCATAAACAAAACTAAGGTAGAAATCTATTTATTCGCTTCCTTTCCATGCAATGTACCCCACTTCTAGCTCTAAAGATCTGTATTAATTCAATTTTAACTTTGAAAGAGTAAACAATAAAAGCCAAATTGTTTCATTCTCTGGAATTTAGTTTAGCTGATGTCAAACAAGGCACGTGCGGAATTAGTGAAATGTATCCAAGACAACAATTAAACGATATCTGGCTTCAGTGATCTTGTGATTAACTGTAACGCTAAGAGGGATTTACTAGTCATAACCCTTATGTCATCCTGCTCCTTCAAAGTCGGTCTACTAAAGTTCCCGCCAAATTTAATTCATTTCAATCAATCAATCGATCAATCAGTCAATCAATCAATCTTTATTTAAACACGAAAATTTAACTCAGTAAGCTACAGAATTATGTTAAGTTCTCCCTGAAATTATGGGTTGAGGTGTCCAAACCGATCCTTACCATGTCTCCAAAGATTTCCTTCTCGAAGTTCAAGCCAATATTGGGCTAATATAAAAATTCTGCGAAAACAGTGTTTGAATTCCTGGCGCTATATGCATGTTTAGAACATACGATTTCAAGGCAAGAATCAGAATTTCCCAAGCTGATTTCAAACTGACGTCAACTTTTGACCGCATTATCTAATATTAGTACAATGGCTTTCTTATGATCCCTTTCTTCCCTCAACGTAAAGCCCGTACCCTCCAGTACGAAATATGCCTATATGGTAGGTACCACTGCAATTAAGGCCTTCCGATAAGGTTTTACATCGCACTTAACAACTGATACAATAAAAATATTTTAAAACCATAAACATTGTTTACAGAGTCCGACAAGTCGTACAGGAATTCTCGTCTCCTGCAACTTACGAAGCACGTAATCCTGAGTAGATCATGTCATAATGTAGCGCTCATTATTTTCGATTTACGTAATGAAACCTTCGGTAGTTGGACCGAGATGCTCAAAAAAATTTGGTGCGTTTTATATAGTTCTAGATTTTCAAGGGATAATAGATGACCTCGAGACGGTAAAAGCATGGTTAAAAATTTTAAAAAAAACTGTAATCAAATTCTCAGATCGAGCATTTTTTTTTTCTTAATTTTAGCACTTGAAAATACATCACCATATGACAAAGAGGGAAATACAAAAGTACTTTGGAGTAGACACACACGAACAAGGTAAAAATTGTATTAAAACTTGTCTTCTTCTGACCGGAGAGATTAATTTTATGGTATTTATCCTCAGTTTCACAGCCTGCGTGACCGGCGGTTTAGTTGAGGTAGAGCGCGCGAGCAAGCGGCGAAAGCGGCGATGCCGCGAGGAGCCTGGCTTGCAGCTTCGCCGCTCGTTTTCGCGGGGTCTAATACTCCGCGAGCTAAACCGCTAACTACGCAGTCTATCACTTTCATAACTCGTGGTTTTAGTACTCATGGTTATCAGAAAAGGAGGAAAACGCGTGCATGATTTTGGCGGTCATAACCAGAACTGACTGTATCATAGTTACCACATACGTCGGGTATCCCGTGTGTGTGTTTTTCCTCCTAAGGCCTGGTTAAGGACGTTTGCACCCATTTCTGCCAATCCTTACTGAGCTCGAAATTCATGTCAGAACGTCACGCCACACCATACATCAAGCGTGCGAGCTGAGGAAGGAATATAAACAAGCATAGGGCTTGGTATCGGTTGCGTTAACTTCAACTGCAGTTTACTCTATTAAATGGTCAGTGGCCACGTCTTTTCCTTTCATAGATCAATTTCAATACTGATTTTCTTCATTTTAACCAAATACCAGAAAAAATATGCACATTCTGCGCTCGTGTGACACAGGTTTTCTTCGTAGTAGACGGGTAAGATCAAAAATGTTTTTTTTTTTTCCTATCTCAAGGAACGACATCAGCTGCAGAAGTTTACTTAATAGACTTAGTTGCGTTAAACTGAGTACGTTTACCTGATATAAATTTCATTAACGTAACTTCTTTTACTGCTGATAGTTGTAAGCTAAGATCGTTTTTGAATCACGAAAGCTTCCAGAAACACATAGTCTTCAATGCGTATTATCTCAAGAACGAGCGCGGTGACCCCTCAATTTTTTCGCCTTTTTGGTAACAGTTGATCGTTACCTTACTGTATGGCAATTTTTAAAAAAAAAAAAAAGAAAAGAAAAGAAAGAAAGAAACCTGTACGTGAAAACATTTCAGGCGCGAACGTCATTAAGCTTAGACTCACTTCTACATTCATGCCGCGACCCTAACTCCATAAATTAGATTACCGCAGAGAAGCGACGTAGAAATCTGATGTATCAATTAGATGTGGAGCCCTGACCCTGAAAATGTGAGCGCCAAAAACACTCGTCTATGCTGGCTTCGTGCTCCATTGAAAGTTCTAACAAACAGTATAATAACGGCATTTTGCTATCGGCATGTTTTCCTGCTAAATATACTTTATGATGTCACGTAGTTCCAGAATATGACGTCACAAGCCCATTCCAAGCAGATGAATCTGGCAACTTTCTCAGTTACAAGCTTCACAAGCATGCGCGACGCAAGAGAGACGCTGACGAACCTAATGTGTGGTACTACCACGTGGAGGCATTTGGGATGTCACTTCATTTAAACCTCACCAAAAGCACTAACGTCTTAGCACCCGGTATGGTAGTACAGACCGTCAATACGAATGGAAGTACAGAATATAGTAAACCACCACATACCGCCTTGTATGATGGACACGTGACCTCGGATCCCAATTCAAAGGTTGCTATTGGCAATCACGATGGTTTGGTGAGTGTAATTGCGACAGGTTTTGATCAATGATTTTGGCTGTGTTTTCACGAGAGATGTTTACCCTGGTTTTGTTTTAACTTTACTGATGTGAAATTTTTAATCGTGTAAACGCAGTAGCAAACCTCGGTAAATGGCGGTAAAATCAAAAGTAAGCCAACCTAGGTTTGTCGACAGTTGAATGCCTCACCAGGCATGGTTTAGCTCAGGAACCGACGGTAACCGAGGAAAAGCAGACGTTGTTGGGACATCTTGGCAGCAAGTGTTCACGCGTTCAGCTCGTGAAGAAGAAAAAAATAGATAAAGATTCCTCCTAATTTAAGTAGATTTAAAGTCAACGGGCAAAAAAGCTAAATTAACTCATGTTTAGGCAAAGAAATCCCGGACTGCTGTTTCCATTTCATCGTCAAGTGGCGTAAGCGTTGCTTTCTGTTAGAAGCTCAGTATAGCTTAGTAGCAGTGTACAGGCAGGCGCAACTAGAAGAAGACCTACCACAAAGAGAGACAGAAAAAAAATCGTAATTGAGGTCTATGGAGAAGAAATTCATAGCGGCCCCGAATAAGAGGAAGTAACGGTAAACAGTTACGTAGCCCGGGCTCCGCGGCGGATGCCGTTTCAGGTTTTTTGCGGGAAGAGGCTCAGCGAGATATCAGAATTTTCTTTTCACTATTCATCTACAAAGCTGTACATTTAAGGAGAGTCTGGCTCGACATCACCGCCTGCAAATTTGCAACGACCAGCGTTCGGCAATGAAGTAAAGTCAGAAATTTTATAATTTTCCAATAGTTTCTGTGCAACATTGCAGCACTTGCTTTCCGAGAAAACCTCAAACCGTCCGTTGTACGCGGCCTACTTTAGTTAATTAGTTCCGTGTAAACAGCTTCTCTAATAACTGCTGTTTAGTTACGAAACCTCGGTGAGCAGTAACCGTAGTAAACCTCTCTCGTGAAAACACGGCATAAGTAATGTCATAAGACCGAATAGTTCTTGAAATTTGACATTTATTTCTTTGCACCATTGTCATTTTAACGCATTAATTCAATCATTTATTTACTTATTTGTTCAACTTTATTCATTTATTTATTTATTCATTTATTTATTCTTTCATTCATTCATTTGTTTATTTATTTGCTGTTGTTTACAGAAAGGGATGATTAACTACATGGGAAGCTCTTTTTTCATGCAACCACTGGCCGCCCATCTCGCAAAGCAGCATGGACTATCTGGTGGTTCTCGACCACATCTTATTTACCGGCGCTCTTTGGACGACGTTAGAAACGAATGTCAGCTTTCAGGTCAGATAGAATACTTGTTGACTCTTTTTCGACATTACGCGAATACGTAACTTAAGAAGTCTAAACTGAGCAAAACAAACTGACAATTATAATCATAGTTCTAGTTCTCCTCTGGGAGAATTGGGCCATACAAGTTGAAAATACAGTCCATAAATATCAGGACCGGCTCCTTTGACTAAAATATGTGTAATTACGATGCAACTTCCGTAGCGTACCCTTCGTAGAGGGGCAACTTTGCCGAGGATATTAGAGTTTGTGCTTGTTAGTGGCTAGGACCGTTGTTTGGGAAGCCCTATAAGAAAAGACGTCTAAGGCAAACGTTGTTGCGTGTGACTACTAGAGGGTAGATATGTATTCCACAATATCCGGGTTGTAACAAAATATACGGATGAAGTTTTATTCAGGGAATGACTGTTTTACTAGGGGGCAAGATCTGATTAAAACGTCGAAGTCGGAGAAGCCCAAATTAACTTGAAGTTGCTCAAAGTTGAATTTGAAATTGGTAATTTCAGTGGTAGTGATTGCCGAGTCCAGATAATCGCCGGTAACAAGCAATTATATTACTGGAGTAACGTAATAACTGAATGTATACTATTGATTTAATTCGTGACGCATTTTATTAACTCTTATTAACCGAATTACAGGTTTTCTACGGGGAGACAATTGACCGACGTCGCGAGTACAGACCGAACGCAGTCGACGTCTGTACACACGACCCAGGTCGAGATTCTCCCATACAGAAAAATGTTTACTACATGACAAACAAGGAAAATTTGCTTCTTTTTATGTAAATGGTTTGGACTAGCTGAACATTTTGCCTGCCAACGGAGATGAGATGAACTTAAATCTGCCACAAAAAAAATTTGCTCTTCCTCTTTGCTGTTTTTTTTTTTTTTTTTTTTTTTTTTTTTTTTTTTTTCTTTTTGGTTTTTTTTTTTTTTTTTTAAAAAAAAATTTTTCCCCTCCTTTTTTGTTTTTTTTTTTTTTTTTTTTTTTTTTTGCTTTTTTTTTTTCGCATTAGGCTTTTTGGCACTTCCATGAAACTAATATTTTTGAAAGAAAATAGTCGACGTCAATAGTTTTGGATTTTAGTTTGCAACTTTATCCCCGCAAAATGTAACCGGCCAAGATGCCGGTCTGGTTGAGAAAAGCTGGACCTCGGTCAGTGTCGATGTCAGCCAATCAAATTCCCGAATTCCATAGTCCCAGTCCTTGTGAGACACAGCCATGTAATAACTGGTTATACTGCTTATATAAAGATGGTTTAAGTGCACTATATTCTACTGCATTGCTTTACACAGAAACACGATCTAAACGGAGCTCTCCAATGGAAAAAGAAGCAAGAAAAAGCCTCCCTCGGGAAGTGAGATCCGCCCCACATAAACACCTAGAGGCCATGTTGGTTGCTGACCACCTGTACCTGCAAAAGTTTCAAAACGACAAAGAAGCCACTGACCTACTCTTAACACTGGCACACATAGTAAGAGAACGAACGATTATGATAATAAGCGAGCCAATATCATTTTTCGTGCTCTGATTGGCTAATAAACGGTTTAGATTGAGGATTTTCCTAAAGTCGTGTAATTCAATTCCTCCGTAATTCGCGTAGGATTCTTACCATAAAACATCTTGAACAAGTGGCTGGTTTATTATTGGAAAATTCTCGCGGCTTTCGGAAAATGAACAGCTTGCCTGGCCATACCAAGAAGCGAAGCTACGAGGCGACAGTGACATTTGAGGACATTTGTTAATATTGCCCCGCTTATATGTATGAATTGTCATCCGTGTTTTTTGTTCTTTTTTTTCGTCTGTTTTCTTACGCAACATTTTTATACATCTTATTTTTTCATTCCTTTCTGTAAATCAGTCATGATGATATCGTATTGGTATATCTACTTAAAAATAACTTCTGTATCGCCCGAAAGTTGAAAACAACCGAAAGTAGAGATATAGAAAAAACGGCTGCTAAATTAGAGCGTAACGAAGGAAGATACATTCGTAATTTTGTGGTATGAGAATGATCTAACGGTTATTATGCAATCTTACAGGTAAACTCTTTGTACCATGACGAAAGTGTTGGGAATATTAAACTGACAATATCAGTCGTGAGGATAGCTTTGCTTCATTCCAGTGTGAGTGTTCATAACATAATTCCCATTACCTCATTACGGACAATACCACCATATCATTCCCATAAACGTAGCAAAAGCAACAAGAGGAAAATTTGTAATGTAAATGACATAGAGTAACCATTACAGTAATGTCTTGCGTCATTATTGTCCCTGAAGTTTAGTGATACTTTTACATCCAGCCCCTCAGCTATAGGAGGTGCGGTGGCCTTCTAGCAGTTACTTCGCTGGACTCTGGTACGAGTGGTCCGAGTTCCAGACCTGGCCGGGGTAACTGTGTTGTGTTCTTGGGCACGACATTTAACTGCAAGAATGCCTCCCTAAACCCAGATGTCCAGATATGAATGTATACCAGCAAATTGATTGCTCAGGAGTAACCCTGCCATGAACGAGTTTCCCATTCAAGGAGGAGAAGAAATATTCCTTGTATAGTTTGATGTTACGAAACCGCGGCTGGGCCACTAGGCTCGAATGCGGACCTTACCTTTTAAGATTTTTATTCTACAGCTCAGTTATACAGACAAAGACGACAACGGAAAAAGGCTGCATGCCGTTGTAGCCTGGGCAGAGGGCGATATGCCACCATCCGACGCTGATCCTCAGCATGCTGACCAAGTCATGCTTATTACAGGGTGTGTATATCGACTTAGGGGTCACCTTTTGGTGTCTTAGTCTGTCTTTGTGAGAGTCTCTGTTTTTTATGTGTGAGTTTGTGTCGTCTTGCGGACCTGTAATTAATTTTCACGTAATACTTATGTCAGCTGACTGTCCGGTTGACGCTCTGCTGGCCTCTATGAGTATTCCAGGAGACCAGTACTTGAATTTACCCCGTGTGACTATGTATTCAATACTATAAATTGCAGGCAAGAAAGAGCGCAGATAAATATTGTTGATGTTACTGCTGCTACTGTTGTTGGTGTTGTTGATGGTGATTACTTTAGACAATTATTGAAAGACCATCAAATAGTTAGGCAAATTCTTGGAAAGCTCTCCCCCAGGAAATCTTTGACCTTTGAGAACATATTTAAAACCTTCACTACGCAGTATATTAATTTTATGACAAAATGTTAGTATGCCTTGAATGTTAGAAATTGAGTAGAGCATCATAGGCTGCAGTGACCAATGTTTAATGTTTTTCATTCTTTCTCTCTTTCTGATTATCCAGGAGTACTACTGGAGGTAAGCACCCTGACTCTTGTTTTTCGCTGCTGTAGCTAATATATCTTTCAATATAATGAGGACACATGCAGAGAAAACGCACTGTTGGATGATTCACATTTTCAGTTGCAAAATATGTATATCGTGGGCGGTTATGTGTTATTTCAGTTGACAATCATTTCGTTTGTTCCTTGTAAGGACAAATTGATAAGCAGTATAGACATGCGGAGTTAGTATAGTCGAGTGGTTACAAGTCGCCATGAAGCCTTGCAAACTTCAAAGAGGCAAACAAACATGTCAAGATTTATGCTGGAAGGTCCATGCTCGCTAACAAACTTCTGATTTGCGCTCGTACAATTTGCACGTCTGAATTACCTCACAATAATTATTTCTGTTGGCTAATTTCTCAGACAAAAGTAAACAGCTTTTGTGCTTTACGAGCGGTCAGGGCCAAATAAAGGTGAACAGAAGCATCGAACCAAGAACTTTGTTGGGCTCCATAACCAGTCACATCTATTTCTATGGCAAATTCCAAAAAAAGAAACTACTTACGCCTTCCTTCTCTATGAATTTACAGCTGACATACAGTTGCTTTCAAAACAGTTACCTGAGTTTACAAAAGCCATTAAATTTGTTTTAGATATGTGAATTCCCCTTAAAATGATCAATTATGTATCCAGCATAGCGTATGCATGAACAAGACGTGCCAATTAGTTCGTTTTCAAAGGATTAATTAAAATGTAAAATTGCTTTCAGAAATAGATGGTGAAAATTACTAGTTGTTTCTCGTCAGCTAATTTCCGACTAAATTTTTTATGCCACTTAAACCACCTCGCTCTCCGTCGATATCAACTACCCTAGTTATAAGCCCGGTATAGCAAATCTTTTTAAATAACCTGTACTTTACAGCATTCTTTGTGTTTCTGTATTTTTCAGGTCTGGCCATAGTCGGCTCCACATGCAGCGGGGTTGGTACCAGTGTAAGCAATGGTGATCTGGGACTAGGATCGGCCTTCATTCTAGCTCATGAGAGTGCGCATGCGTGAGTAGCTATTTACTTTCTCTCACTCACAAGGACCAGTGGAAGGAGGGAATACTAGTTGCGAAAACTCCTGACAGAACACTAGCGACCTTAGTTTTATATGGACCAAAGTAGTCTACAAATTGTAGTTACACTAAAAAAAGGGAGCGTTCTCGAATTCGAACAATGGTTTACAGCATGAAGATGCGAAACGGGCGGCCATATAAAGAAATGAGGAGGTAGACCTTACGCAGGCAGTTCGCAATGCTATGAACAGCAAACAGTACCCTGCGTATCCATTACGTGCTCAGATCAGTTCACTTAGCCATTTGCATATAATCACAGGCTAGCTGAAGAATTCGTTCATGCTAAGCGTATGCATCTCGAGTAATGGATGCATGCGGAAAGTTTGGGGATTACGAGAGAAGCGTAAGAGTTGAGAGTTCTAGTTCTGTGGCATTCATGAAAATGTTTTGACTGCAATTTTGTATTCTGCCTTTATTTTTTTCCCTCGTCCTTCGCAAAAACACGCCATCAAGGGAGACATTGCTCGCGCAGCCATTTTGATTGATGTTGCCACAGCTAGGACTTGCGCAACTGGCGTCTGTTAAAAAAAAAAGTCTAAAGATACAGTGCAGATAGTAATGGCGGAGAGCCTCTTAAGTACGACATGGAACCCGGACGTTTCAACCTATTTTTATTTTTACAGACTTGGTGTAGGTCACGATAGCGATTCAAAGCCAAATTGTCCGGACGGACGTTTCATCATGGCCGTAGCAGCACCAGGTGGAAAAGATGCTTTCAGATGGTCTCCCTGCAGTAAAGCTGATATACAAGGGTTCCTCAGGTAAACCAGTCAGAGTCCTTACAGGCATTCGTGAATAATGCCTGGCGTGGCCTCTTTTTGCCCTCATTACAATCCCCCCAAAATGGTGCCCTCCCCCCACCCCTCAGACGGTTGTATTCCCCCTACACCTCGTAAGATAGTGTCTACATGTACGTAGTATTCCTTTTACTGATCATGATTTAATGGATGAATTTTAACGGATAAAATAAATGTTTGGCTTTGTAGCGGCTCGTCCTCATCCTGCCTTGATGACAATCCTGATTCACCTATTACAATCTCAAATGCCAATCACTTTAAGCTCCCCGGTCAGGTGTACGATGGCGATGCACAATGCGCACTACAGTATGGCGCTGAGTACAAACTTTGCACCAAGAAACAGGTAACACAAATTATAGCTTGTAAGTAGGCACTTCTCTCGTAATTTGAAATTTTCCCCCCCAACACCAGAAAAAAATAAAAATACTTTAACTCAGGCAATTTTTCAGTCTTCACAAAAGGCTAGTAGAAAGACTGATGCCCGAGTTGACAAACTGAACAACCGACCGATCGACCAACCGACCGACCGTCTGACTCACTGACTCACTGAGTCAGACGATTCATGCGTCTCAGATGGATAAATCGTTTCCTAACTATATAAATATAAATAATTTCTCTCTAGTATAAATTCAGCCACGGAAGGAAGAAATGAAGGAATGAATGAGGAATTGAAGGATTCAAGGATTAAATGATTGAATTGATTCTATAATTGAATGAATCATGATCAACGAATTGGTGACTTTATTTGACCGTAACATGTTAAGCTATTGCAAAAACTAATTGATTTAACTTGATTTGTTCACGATTTACTATATGATTTTGCTTAGTTTGAATGTGGATCTCTATACTGCACTAAAAACGGCTATGAATGCAAAAGCAACGTTGTTCCTCCAGCAGATGGTACAAAATGTGGAGAGAGGATGGTAAGTAGCTACTGCACCGCAGGACTGTAACAACAATTTCCCCATGAAATTCAAATCTTGATATAAACAAGCAAAACTTTTTCTGCTTTTCACTTTTTTTAAGCAGGAGAAAGCAAAAAAACAAGCAAACAAAGAAACAAAAAAATGACCAAAACAAAATATAATAATTATTGGTAAATACGACACAAGTGAATAGTGCTTTTCATGCGTTCTGATTGGTTAACCGTAGGTGATTAACAAATCACTATTCGCCTCCACTTCGTTGGAAAACTGTGAATTGTTGGTATTATAACATTGAAAACGTATGTCCATACAAGAGCTGCACTTATTACAAGTCATTTCAGAGTTGTTGACCATATAAATTATAACTTGTGACAACCTCATTACCAAATGATATTCCTCTTTTTTTTGTTAGTGTGTTGTATGTGTTGGTTTGCTTCCTTGCTTGCTTGCTTACTAACGTTCCTATAATACTGTATTTTTTATGTATTAATCTAATCGCACTGTACAACTTTCGATTTCTAGTGGTGTATCAAAGGAGAATGTGTCGATGATGGATCGCCAATGATTGACGGGGGATGGAGTGACTGGTCAGACTACGGAAAGTGTTCATATTCCTGTGGGGGTGGTGTACAGTACAAAACACGAACCTGCACTAATCCGTCGTAAGTACTACCATTAAATCACCCGATCGTAAAGTTGAAATATATTTAGGTGATACGCATTAAATTTCATCATTTGATAAGGAATTTGCCCTGCAGATTAAATAATATCATTCTCATTCTCACTAATTAACCTGTTATCACTGTCATTATTATATGTTGTCATTATAATTGTAATTGATGGTTATTTAATGCACAATGAAAGATGCTTTTAGCTTCAAAGTATTCCTCCTTTGCTTCGGATGGCTTCTTTGGTTAGCCGACTGTTTTTTGTTTGTTTGTTTGTTTCAAACGGTTTCTCAGCCAGTTGCTTATTCGTTTTTGTTTGTTTTTGATAGGCTGGCTTTCTTTCCTCGTTAGCGTGTTTTTCTTTTGGGGGGGGGGGAGGGGCTGGTTGATTACTTGCTAGTTTGCAAGAATTTTCTAGTAAACATATCAAGGTTTAAAAACATCAAAAGTTAATTAAGACCATGCGAAAAAAGAAAAGGTCTCGTTATTTTTATTTGAAACGAAGAAATCAATCAATAACTCGTAAAAATATCGGAAAGCGTTGTCACTGAGTCTATCCTTTGTTCCTAGACCACAAAATGGAGGCATTGATTGTGAGGGAGAAAGTAAAGGACATTGGAGAATATGCAATTCAATGGTAAACAAAAAAATATATATTTTTGTTGATTGAACTTAAAGTTGAGGCAGGCTAGAGAATTAGTTGTCGACATCTAAACTTGGTGAGCAAATATTCATTATTGATACAGCTTAGTTGCTTGGTCAAATGTTCGGTCAAGATGGCTGGATATTGGCCTCGTTCAATTTTTGCGAGTTATAGACCTCTACTCCGTCTCGGTACATCAACAGGCAAAAAAAGAAGGAGAACTTGGCTAATATCCAACCATCTGGACCTCACGCTTTGTCAATAACCCATCTTGTTCGCTCGGGACTACCCGCTGTGGGCCGCATAAAAAAATTTCCCAATTTCCTTCATTGACCAAGCCTGTTCGGTCAAGATGGCTAGATGTTGGCCTCGTTTTGCGAGTTTATAGACCTCGACTCGGTCTCGTTCCATTTTCACAAAAGAACTTGGCCAATATCCAGCCATCTTGACCAAACAAGTTCTGCCACTAACCCGTATATATACTACAGGTATCATCTACTTTCCACCGCAAAATACAAATGCTGCATCACCCGCTCTTTGTTCAAATCTGATGTAGACGCGATAAATTGGAAGGTAACTCTTAAGCGCTCTCTCTCCGTTATTGCAGGCTTGTCCTGTAGGAACACTAACCCACAGGGAGCAACAGTGCAAAGAAATTTTACCAGGATCAAAGCCGGCTCAAAAGTCAGGTAAAACGAACACGTAGCAGAAGTACTATCAATTCTTAAGAGAATTTTTGAAAACACGTGCACCTTGTAGGAAATATACGCTCATTGACACTGCAGCGTTGATATCTTATCAGTGTGTCCTATTTGTTATTGCAGGTAGAGATCCATGCGAACTACTCTGCAAGGTTAAGACCACTTTATATCCAAAAGGAGATGTGATAGATGGAACCCGATGCAGTTTGGATAAAAGCAATAAGGATGTTTGTATAGAAGGGAAGTGTAGGGTGAGTGAGTCAATAGGGGACACCTGATCGTTTGACGGAGTGACAACTGCACCAGTGAAGTGATTAGCTTCGAAAATAAGGAGTGCGTTAGCGTAGAAGTCAGTCATTAACCAGTAAATAGTCTAGCATTATAGAAGATTAGTCATCAAATCAATCGATCGATCGATCAATCAATCAGTCAATCAATCAGTCAATCAATCAACCAATCAGCTAAACAGTAGTTAACATGTTCGTCAGTCAGTCAGTGATCAGCCAGTTAGCCAGTCCCCCAGCCGGTCTCTCGGATAGTCAGTAAGTCAGTCAGTATGTCGTTCCGTCAATCAAATGGTCTGTAATTAAGTCAGTCAGTCAGTCATTCAGTCAGTCAGTCAGTCAGTGAGCCAGTCAAACATGCAGTACATTAAGTCAGTCAAGCAGCCAGTCAACAAGTCAGCCAGTCAGTGAGTCAGTCAGTCAGTCAGTCCGTCAGTCAGTCCGTCAGTCGTATAGTAAGTCAGTCTGTCAGTCGGCCAGTCAGTCAGACTGTCAGGTAGTCGGTAAATCGAGCAGTCAATCAGTCGCTTACTCAATCAGTCAGCCAGCTCGCTTGTCAGTCAGCCAACTAACAAGTCAGTAAGTTGACTCAGTGATTGAATCTGCCAGGATGATACTGACGGAGGCAACAGATAGGGCGAGGAGACAAGGCTTCTTTTGGTTTTAAAATAATGCAGTCAAGATGCGAATCTACAGACTCAACATAATAACATAGATAGCAAAAAAAATAAAGCATCTTAAATAAATTGCTCGTTTTCAGGCAAAATTAGCATTTGAACCTTTTTCTAAATTTGTTTCCTTATTTAGCCTGTTGGTTGTGACAATGTCTTGGAATCTGGTGTAAAGGAAGACCGCTGTAAAGTATGCAACGGAGACAGCACAACCTGCAAAATCGTCATGGGCAGAATCCTAAGGCCGTGTGACGGTTAGTGTAAAACAATATAAGATAAGCTTCAATTTCAAGACTATCATAAGATCGTACAATATAGTAAGCAAGTAAACCTTTATTTAAGAAATAGAAAACATGTCACGTGTTTTCATCGAGTTACAGAAGCACGAGTGGAAGTTTGGGAGAACGAGAAATGCCATGGGAACACAAGTCGTAGGCGAGTGTTTCCACAGCTTTTTCGAGTCTCCAAAACTTTCACGAGTGTTTCGATAACTCGATAGAAACACGGAGAACATGTTTTCTATTTCTTTTAGAAAACAACGCGACGAAAAAAAGAAAAAAAAAACTTTTTAATTTGTTCATCAAAATGTAAATTCTCTGTGCTCGCGCCATCATTACGTCAACAGCTCGTGCTAGTTCTGTGTTTCTATCGAGTT
>Ga0126338_10001196_pt1 | contig 16401 bp, 12 predicted proteins | sample OrbCmetagenome_2_FD_92529 | JGI IMG/M metagenome (GOLD analysis project Ga0126338, IMG submission 92529) | Coral microbial communities from Petempiche,Puerto Morelos, Mexico - Orbicella C C metagenome | ecosystem: Host-associated > Invertebrates > Cnidaria > Coral | place: Petempiche,Puerto... | reverse complement strand
TCGGAGATGAGATTTATTAATGTTTCAACAGCTTTTGGCGAGTAAACATCACAGGTTGCGTGACTCAAAATTTGGCCGAGTGGAAGCTTGGGTCTGGTCGCCGACAAATCTACGAAAAAAAAACACCACGGGTAAACCATTAACCGCGCTCGGCCCATGGCCGCGCGGTTAATAATAATAAACCAAGGGTAGATTATGAACCGCGCTCGGCCCATGGCCGCGCGGTTAATAATAATAAACCACGGGTAAACCATGAACCGCGTTGAGCCCATGGCCTGGCGGTTAAAAAGAAGTAATAAACCCCGGGTAAACCTAGAACCGCGCTCGGCCCATGGCCGCGCGGTTAAAAAATAAAAAGAAACCACGGGTAAACCATGAACCGCGCTCGGCCCATGGCCGCGCTGTTAAAAAAATAAACCACGAGTAAACAATGAACCGCGCTCGCCCCATGGCCGCGCTGTTAAAAAAAACCCAGGAGATTATGCGCAATAGGGATGCGCAATGCAATACTGGGGAGTGACTTTAAGCCCCTTATTGCACCATTACTTGCAGCGGTTGTAAATTCTCCGATGACGTAATAGTCTTAATCTGGAACTTTCTTCGGGATCTGTATGGACATGAAGATACGAAAACTGTTAACAACAGATGGCTATCTTTAGTACGGTGGTTATTTCCCCACTGAAGACGTAATCGTTGCACATTCTGACACGTTCTTCTAAATTACTTAAGAATAGTTCGAAAAAGATGTTCCCATTCACTTTTCAGCTCTCAGACAATAATTCTGGAATTTTTTGACCAAAACGTTTCGTGTTATGGTTGTTTTTTGGTGTCTATGGGCGACCGTCTCTTCCTCTGTAGACTCAAGCAAGGTCAAGCGAGGTGACAAATAGAATTAATTTATTCTGGTTTTGTTCCATTTCGCTGAAATTTTAACATGATGAAGCTGGGTTGTTAAGGAATTGATTTTTTTTCTGCCGATGTGTTAACTATTAACGCGAAAGATATATATAGCTTCGCAGTCAGGGTTTTGACGAGGCTTTTTGCAACGCGTGGGTTTAGCGTGATTTTGTAATCCGAGATTTTGTTTACCCCGAAGGAAAAAATACCCGGAAAAGGTCATTTCATTGACCTTTCAATTCAAACGAACATAAATTTACATGTTTCGAGATGAGTTTTTAGTGAAAAAATTGGATTTTCGACGAGGGCTGGGGTTTTTATTTTTTTTTTCCGCGAAAACACGCGTCGACAAAGAGTTAATCTTTCAACAGCTTTTGGCGAGTAAACATCACAGGTTGCGTCATTCAATATTTGGCCGAGAGGAAGTCTGCGTCTAGTTACCGACGAAAAACGAGTAAACATTACAGATTGCGTAATTCAAAGTTGGCCAAGTGGAGGTTCGCGTCTGGTCGCCGACAGAAAAAAAAAATAAACCACGGGTAGAACGTGAACCGCGCTCGGCCCACGGCCGCGCGGTTAAAAAAAAATAACAAACCACGGGTAGAACATGAACCGCGCTCGGCCCATGGCCGGACGGTTAAAAAAAAAATAAACAAACCACGGGTAGGACATGAACTGCGCTCGGCCCATGGCCGCGCGGTTGAAAAAAAAATAAACTACAGGTAAACCATGAAAGGCGCTCGGCCCATGGCTGCGCGGTTAAAAAAAACACAGGTACAACGTGAATTGCGCTCGGCCCATGGCCGCGCAGTTAAAAAAAAAATTAAAAAAAGATGATAATAAACCCCGTACAGAACATGAACCGCGCTCGGTCCATGGCCGCGCGGTTAATAAATAAACCCCGTGCTGAAAATTCCAGCCCGGTTTGGGAAATTCAAGTTCGGTTAAAATAGCCCATGGGCATGCTTGGTGATTGTATTTTAGGAAATCAAGATGGTTAATACAGAAAGACATCTCTTAAGAATTTAGAGACACTGTCGGTTGAAAAGTGGTGATTACTCCCTAAGCAGAAAAAGATCCCTTAATGGACGATATTTTCGTTTTGATGATATGATGCGCAGTGTTGGAAGCGTGCAACTGAAAGTTATTCAATCCCAATTGCCTTAGAAGCACGGTTACGGTGCCACAAATTGTAAAGACTTGAAAACGCATCTCTAAGCGAAATTGAACATCGCTCAGAGTTCTCTACAACTTGCTGTAATAAACGAGTTAATAAACGTGGTATATTTTTTTGCTCAGATCTACTTTTGTTTTCCAGAAAATTTTCAAAAACTGCACAAGATGTCGACCACTACAAAGATGGCGGACATTAGTGCGCCGAGTATCAACGCAAGAACTTCGCTCCTGAAAAGTTCAAAAGTAAGTTTGCTTTTCTTCAATTTCTTTATTTGTGTGGGAGGTATTGGCAGATTATTTTAGTCAAAAACCAAGATATTTTGTCTAATTTTGAATTCACGGCGGGTGCTTAAAAATCATCAATATTTTATGGTTATACAATCTAATTTTGGAGCATTTTTTCAAGACATGTTTTTCCTATGCGGTATAACTCCGAATCACTTGAGATTAAGGTTGTGATTAGTGGAAGTGTTCTTCTTTTCAAGAATGTAAAGATTAGTTTGGGGCTTTAATTATTGCACGAAAAATACACCCTCTATTTCGGGAAAATCGCTACCTCGAAGTGTCAACAACTGCAAATAATCGAATTAGATTCCCTGTTGTCGAACCCAAAATTCGAAGCAAATCTTAGTGCTTAGCATCCTATTAAATAAAAAAATCAATATTATAAGCTCACCTTGTAACTCCAGTGGCTATAAATGGGGTTTATTCGTATTTCTGTTCAATATAGTCATCTTCTGAATTTTCCGTTCAACAGTGTTTACCGAACGAATAACCGATCTGAGCAATACCTGGATGGCTCTTGTAGAAACATCGCAATTCTTGACAGTCTCAAGTATTTTTAGCTTCTATCCTTCTATAACGTACAAGTGAGCTTGTAAACATGTAAATTCTAACCATTTTAGTGGCTGAAACGAGCAAAATTACCGAATCCCGTGCTAACATGTTCGAAAGATGTATTGTTCGTACCTCACGCTATGACATGTCACACGCCTTTTAAGGAGGGCCCGCATATATTTTGCGTATGAGCGAATAGTTTGGTTTTGTTAAAAAAAAACTACTTCTTTTTATCTAGAATACTTAAAGAAAATGCTTGCCAGAAAAACCGAAAGGAAAGAAGGATCAAGGGGAAAAGACCGACCGACAAGTAAGTAAGAAGACCGAGCAATTATAAAAGAAAAAAAAAGACAAACAAATATACAATGGAGAAAGTGTTGAAGAGAGACAAACGTAAACTAGGAGCAGGAACGTAGCAATTAAAAAAAATACAACGGAAAAAAAAGGAGCCTTCAACACAATAGAAAACCAACTTAATGATACAATGAACCTCGCGACATTGAAAATTTCTTAAACAAACAGATGATCACTGAGTTTTGTATGCCGGCGGAGTTGAGACTGAACGCATATGGAATGGAAATTAATTGTTCTTTTCAGAGAATAGTTGGGGGACAGTACTCCCAAGATAAAAGAAGTCGAGCAAAAGAAAAGGGTGCTCTTATACTCACGCTACTTTCATGTGGAAAAGAAACATCTCCGCACACGCTCAGTCTGTCGGCGTCAGTGATGTAGAGTCGGAGATCGACTTAATCTTAGCGCGGGCATCAATGTTCACTACCCCTGATGATATTTTAAAGATGACTATTTGTCCTGCTCATCGCTCATCTTTAGGCATTGGGTGGCGAAGAGGCTCTCAAGGATGCCGCGTGCCAGAAACATTATCAAGTCATGCCCATGGGAAATCGCACAAGGCTTACCGTGGAATCAATAAGGCACTGTCAAAGACCATTCTTAAACGTGCGGGCATATTTATTCCTGCTGGCTCTGGTGAGTCTACGTACTTTTGCTAATTTATGCTAGTATCACCCAACTAGTGGACTAATGCAAATCCTGCATTTTCATTGGCCACGCTACTAGAGGACTATTAGTAATAGTCCTCGAGTAGCGAAATTGGCGCAATCAAGCGTGACGTTTTTTTTTCGTGATACTAAAACAATTAGACCCTTCGTCCTCAAGGGCCACGGGTCAATATGCTAAAATTTAAGTTGCATCTTATTGCGAACGGAGCGAAAAGCGGAGTTTTTGGAGTGCGATAATTTAATTTAAATGTTACCTTGAATACTCTTTTTACATCTTTTTCCTATGCGGTATAACTCCGAATCACTTGAGATTAAGGTTGTGATTAGTGGAAATGTTCTTCTTTTCAAGAATGTAAAGATTAGCTTGGGGCTTTTAATTATTGCACGAAAAATGTTCGCTCTATTTCGGGAAAATCGCTACCTCGAAGTGTCAACAACTGCAAATAATCGAATTAGATTCCCTGTTGTCGAACCCAAAATTCGAAGCAAAACATGCTATAGTTTCCTTGTATTTACACGCAGCTTAAAAAAACATAGTGCGCTTCTTTTATTAACATACTATTTATGGGCATGGCTACCACAACTGTAAAGAACTGTAATTTCTGCGTGCACAGATAGGTTCAACGGACTGTTCTCCCAAATAATCATGACATTAAGAAAATTTAATCATAAACCATTTCAATGTCGTAATGCAGCGTTATTTTTCAACTTACTGCCATATTCATAACTCTTTAAATACCTTTCTTATTTTCTGTCAGGGGCACAGTTATTCTAACTAATTTCTGACTATTTATGCTATGGGTAGGAATATGCCGTGACTGTAAAACGGCTATTGATTCCGTAACATCGGTCATGGAACCATGTAGCTCAGGCCTAGCAGACATTACACAGGGCATTGAAAATGTTACATTGGAAAGCCAACAGAAGTATGTTTATACTCATGGTACACTATACTCAGGGTGCTCGGTAATAATTAGAAGTCACTTTTCAGTTTCAAACCAAGAGTATTGTGCGTGATTAGCGATTTTTCCCACCCCTTGTTTCGCCTTACATTTTATATGATGCGTGCGCAGCAGCGCACGTTTCCTTAACTTGGCCAATCTTGTTCCCAAAGTCTTCGTTCCCCTTGACGAGCGGTCGGAAAATGAGAGCTCTGGGAGCAACCATTTTGAAATAACCAATTCTGGTGATTCTGCCCATCCGGTTTCACTGCGTAGTCTGCATCTATGGCGCATGCCTGAAATAGTTCCTCCTAGAGCTCTCGTTTTCCGACCGCTGGTCAAGGGGAACGAAGACTCTGGGAACGAGATTGTGACTTTGTTTTAGCTGCGGTTGTTTATATACTTCACTTGATTCTAACATGTCGCATATTTGACTGCAGCAGTTCAATGGGGTTACGTTAACTAAATCAAACACTCTCTCCTGTAAAGAGAAATAGGAAGAACTGATATATCTGTTCTTGAACTAGCGTGAGGTCCGTATTGGAGAAATATTGGTCGAGTTGTTCTTTGCAGGCCGCAGGCAAGGTCCATAAACTTGCACTGAAAAAAGGAGGAGGCTAATATTCCCCAATACGGACCGAAGAAGCTAGTTCAATAAAGTATTTATTATAATGGTTCTTTTAAAATTTTGCTGATAAATCAGTGCATCAATTCTCGGTAAGCGCGCGCGCCAAAGTTATGCATACATTTGCATTTTTCAGGCCGTTTTCGTGAACGTTTAACTGAAATTACCCTCCAGACATAAAGGAAAATATATTTGTACTTAACAAGAAACTGGTTTCTTTTGTGCACTGTTTTCGGAAGGCAATTTGCCGAAACTACATATATGACTAAGGAAGTGTTAACATTCCGCAAGGCGATGAAACAGATAGTTCGATAAAAATTAGTTTCGATGATCATGGCAGTGCACAGTGCGCTCAGGGAAAACCTGGAGATGCTCTAAACGCGTATTTGCAATCACGAGACGCCAGTCCTATCCGTTCTAGGCGCTCCTCTGGATATCGCGAGTGAGAGGAGCCAACGCTATTACGTACGGAAAGCCGTTCAAAGTGTAACCGCCCTCATGGAGGATATCGCACCCAAAAGTCCTGCTCAACTATTCCTCCCTTCAGGCATTGTGTTCCTCAAAACCCATCCAAAACATTTTGTCGAGTGATGACGAGTGTGATGAAGACGCCGTGGACGAAACCTTAATGGGGGCGCTTGCTGAATGTTACCATGCTGCAACATGCTGGGAAACACGGCGCCAAATTTTGTCCATCATGGCCGATAAAGTATCATCTAGGAAACTGAGACGTTGAATACCTGACCTCTCAAGTTATCGGTTTTCCGAGGCTAAACACCATTGCCTTGTCCATTGGAGGGGAGCTCCTTTACCGGCAGTGTCAACGCCTGGAATGCGTGTTTCCACTACTCAAATAGACCACTGTATCGCATTTATCACCAGTGCTCACACTATTCAAGACTTGCCCTTTGGGAAGAGGACAGTAACGTTGACATCAAGAGAAACCATTAAAGTGCCAAACGTGGTACGCACGATGATTCCAGAGAGAATTGTAAAGCAGTACCTCGCTTATTGTAACGAGAGGGGATTTAAACCACTAAGTCGCAGCACCCCAGTGCGTATTTTAAATGTGTATCCCGCTTCGGTGAGGAAGTCCCTGATGGACTAGACTACATTAGTTCTTCAGGGGCTCAGGCTTTTAATGATTTATGTGAAGTTGCCGAGCTACTTGGAGATGCACGCGAAGGCATGGGCTGGGCGAAACATCAACAAAGTCGCCTACGGGAAAGCAAGCGCTATCTCAAGAGTGAATAGAAGGTAAGTTTCTCACGATGAACCTTCGCTTACTAGCAGTCAGCCTGGGATACCCTTGTAAAGAATGATTGTCGGAAACTTTACAATCGAATTGAAATAAGTTTTTATGAAAAATCCAACTCAACTAACAAATTGGTACTTTCCAGATAAAACGGTTTGAACAAATGACTTAAATGTCTTTGAAAATGATGCGTTTATTTCGAGGGCATGCACTTGTTGTTAAACCTTACAGCTCAACTTCTCTTTGTCTAATTTCTCTAGATCTCTTTAAAGCCGTTTAATTTTGTGAACATAAATTATGGGTTTCGATGTTCACAGTCCTGTTCTTTACCAGACCCAACTCGTTTTCACTACAGATTGATTGAACAAATTTATGTGTCATCACAAAATTGTAATATTAATTAATCCATCAATTAATTAATTAATTGATTAATTTTATCAATGAGTTCGATTAAGAATTATTATTCATTCGAAGTCGATATTTCAGAAAGGTTAGTTATAAATAGATATCGAGATAATTTTAAATCAAATCTCTTCATAAGATGTTTCTAAGCTTTTACAATGAAAGACTGATTTTATTGAATTTGTTTATTCTGCACTGAAAACCGCTGCCTTTAACCAAATATTGCCGTGCCTTCATATTACAGGTGCACGTGTGTCCGACTATAAGCTATAAGCGACCCCAAGCATATCAGACTCAATGTGACCATGAGCACAATGAGGTTTGTGATTTGCTTAATATTGAGGCAGGCCTGGCTGCGCAGACAGGGAAGCTGTCATTTGATAAAAAGAAAGAGCTCTTATTTAGAGTTGGACAAGGGAAGGCAGCTATCTGGTCGTGGAAATCACACCTTCTTCGCTCTGTGAACGAAGATTCAGCTCGAGTGGAGATCCTGGAGAAACTAGACAAATCGACAGTGCTGTTTTTGCAAGATTGGGCGATGAAATTTTTACCCAGAAAGCACAGAGAGAGCCAAACAGACTGGTTTGGGAAGCGCGGAATCCCTTGGCACGTGACAGTAGCAACGTGGCGTGAGGGTGAGGAGATAAAGATGCTTAACTTTGTCCACATATTTCAAGCGTGGAGCCAAGACAGCTTTGCTGTTCTCGCGGTGGTGACAGACTTTCTGCGGCAGCTCAAGATGACAATCCCTCGCTTAGAGTTCGTCTACTATGGCCAAGGCAATGTCGGTTGCTACCACTGCGGAGCAGCCATAGTCAGTGCCAGAGTCATTGGCGAGCAATATCGGCGTCACCATAAAGCGTCTTGATTTCTCAGACCCTTAGGGGGGAAAAGCGCCATGTGATCGGAAAGGTGCGACAATTAAATCGCACATGAGAATTTATCTCAACTCCGGTAATCATATCGAGACGCCCACTCAAGTGAAGGATGTAATTTTGTCATCCGGTGGAGTGTCAGCGGTTAACGTCACAATATGTGAATCAGTTGCATTTCCTGATATGCCATCCTTGAAAGTCGAAGGCATGAGTCTGCTTAACCATATCAGATATGAAGATGATAGAATTCGTGTGTGGAAGGCTTATGGCATGTGCTCTGGAAAACTTATCAAGTTGCAATATCTATCTGCCTCAGAGCTCCACACTGTCACAGCTACCCATACCCACACCAGCATGTTTGCTTCAATGAAACGAAGACGAACCACCCAACATGTACCTCGTGAAAGAGCTAGTGATGATCAAAAAGACCAGGATACTCACACTACGGTAACTTCACAAGCAAACAAGAAGCAGCCTTTGCCTGTCCTGAAGAGGGTTTCACGCGCACTTTCCTAAGATATTCGTCATTGCAGCGACATCTAGATTGTGGCAAGCAGGAAAGACCTCTATAACGCTAGACCTTAATGGACAGATCTGCAGTGGGTTATGCGGAGAGGTTGCAGGAACAACAATCTCCAATACCAGAGACTATTGCAAACACCCAACCTGAAGACACCCTTAGTGCCAGTGAAAAACTATGAATGGGTTGGGTATTGAAGGCTAGTAGTACACGGCGAAGTAGGTACCCGCAGTCAGAAGACCTATCTAACGAACAAATTCAAGCTTGGATAGCAAACAGGGCAAAAGGCAGATCCTGCCTTAGTCGCACGGGCGATGGTGACTGCGAAGGATGCAAGTGGCAACCGCCTGTTTACAAGCGATGATTTTCTCTCTGCAAGCCAAATTTCTGGCTTCTTTTCTCGTCTGTCAGCGAAGAAAATCCTTTATGATGAGGTGAAACAAAAGGCCACGAACGTCTTCCAGATTGCTGCAGATGAAGTGAGAATCGATGAACTCACAAATGTGCCCGTACAAGAACTGTAGATTACACAACCTATCTGTTATGATGTCTACAATCTCTGTGATCTGGTTGCGAGATAAAAGTTAGAGAACTTTTCTGTCTCAGTTGTAAAGGATATTTGTTTGTTTTATAACATTGAAGTCACCAACGTAACAGTTTATCGCAAACAGCCTTACGTGAACAAGATCCGGTCACTTTGTCTAAGCTGTAAGATTCATAGTCTCTTATCTAATATTGCTTGAACTAAAACGCAACGGTTGCCTAATAAGCCACAGTTAAACTGAAAAAGTCCAGGCGAAAAGAATCTCGTAGGATAATTTTATTTTTTACCGGCTGTCTTTCTGTCTGTCTCGCTTTCTATCTTTTCGTTTCGTCGATTAAATCAGTTTAGGCCCAGATATCAAATTGGACCGGACGTAGCTATGTGACAACGACGGTACCATTCAGTATTATGTGCACGGTGTTTGCGCACGGAAATCTGTTGAGTGATATTTTCTCTTCCTCTGAGTACCACCCCCTGGGAGGAGCCCCTATACTAAGGTTTCGGCCAGTAGAGGTAAGAACTATACACAATCATCCGACATGTTACAGCACTCACCGGTAGTGCCTCAGTGAAACAAATGGATAAATACGATTAAATAAAACTGTTTGATATTTATTTAGTCAGAAAATTTAATGATTTAAAGAGAATTTTTACTTAATTTGACAATTTCTATATCACGTTTTCAAGCAAGTGACAGCATAACATCGAGCGGAAATGCATAATTGTATCATAAAAAAAAGTTGTTCATAGATCTAGTATCTATCTCAGCTAATGGGTTAACATTGAAGCCGATACCTGTAGACGCAGTCAAACTACTATAGAATAAAACTTGGTTTTGTTGGGTGTCCTGCGCACTTAGTTTCATTGCGTGAAAAACATGAGCGAGCTATTATCTCGGACAAGACTATGTTAAATGCACGTCTGCAGGCTTTAAAAATTTTTTTAACTGGAACTATAAATAATTGAATCAACTTCTCTACCAGGCAGTCAAGTTATCTCAATGTGAAAACTCAAACATGGTTAAATCTTATAAAAACTAAGATGTCTGTTGCAAGACCCGCACAGTATGTTTGTTTATTGTGTCACGTGATAAACATTCTCGAAGCGATGATAACAGTTTTCATGAGAAAATAGGGACAAAACCCCATTTACAGCCTCTGGATTTAAAAGGTGAGCTTGTAATATTGATTTTTTATTTAACAGGATGCTAAGGTCTAAGATTTGCTTCGAATTTTGGGTTCGGTTATTCGGTTATTTGCAGTTGTTGACGCTTCGAGGTAGTGATTTTCCTGAAATAAAGCTGGCATTTTTTGTGCAGTAATTAAAAGCCCTAAACTAGACTTAATATCCCTGAAAAAAAAAGAATATTTCCAGTGATAACAACCTTTATCTCAAGTGATTCGGAGTTATACCGCATAGATAAAACCTGTCTTGAAAAAAATGCTCTAAAATTAGAATTTATAGCCATAAAATATTAGTAATTTTTAAACAACCGCCGTGAGTTCAAAATTAGATGAAAAATCCCGGTTTTCGGCTTAAATAATTTGCCAATGCTTCTCACACATATAAAGAAATTGAAGAAAAGCGGACTTGCTCTTGCACCTTTTAGGAGCGAAGTCATCAACCAATCTAAGAAAAACAAAAGCGTACAAATGTAAAATATTCATAACTACTTTTAGTGATCAGAGGTTAGTAACGTGCGTTCGATGCCGTGGGTGATAGGAGGAACTCTAGGATGGGGTGTGTTACTGGGAACATGAAAATTTTGAGTTACTTACTTACCTTATTCCTCTTCTGTTGTAATGGAACATAGGTCCTCAACTAGAGCGCGCCACCTAACCCTATTTTGTGCAGTGCACTTTGCCTCATTCCTCGCTAGATGTTTCCTCTCCAACTCTGCCATTCTTGTACGTCGCCAGGTGTGCTGAGGTCTCCCTCTCTTTCGCTTCCCTGTGGGTTCCACTCCAGTGTCCTCTTCACTACATGTCCATCCGGTATGCTCGACGTGTGGCCGATCCAGCCCATTGTCTGCCCCGCGCAACACGCGAACGTCCTGGAGTGAACTCCTCCATCTCCTGCTAAAAGCCAGGTGATCGATCTGGTTCACAATAACACCGTCAGGAGACTTCCATGTCCGCTTGTAACACTCCTCATTGGGTAACAGAGTTCCACCGATTACCAGGTGTTTTACATGAAAAAAGTCCGCCCACCTCTCACCATTTTCATTCATCTCAGCTGTAGCCCCATTTTTCCCATCACCTCCTTTCTGCCTGTATTGTCCATGCCCACCTTAGCATTTATATCTCCCATAACGATCTTCACTTCTCTGCATGGCACCTGCTCCAAACTATCTGTAGCTGGTCGTAGCAATCGTCCTTCGCCTCCTGTGTTGCCTCATTCGTTTGGGCATAGGATTGCAATATGCTGGCCTGTTGTCACGTTGAGTTGAACCTGGCTCTGATTAACCTCTCAGACACCAGTTCCCATTTTAGCAGGTATTTTCAGTTTCTTTAGAGAGAACGAAGCCAACTCCTTTTTCATGATTTTCACCTTCATCCCTTCCTGAGTGCAGCACAGTTTTTCCTGTAGCTATCCTCAACTTCCCACAAGAGCTCGATCTTATTTTTACTCCCAGAATACTAATACCATATCTTTGCATCTCTTTGATCACCTGAGCACACCTACCAGTCTCGAACAATGTCCTTACATTCCTTTGCGCGATCTTTACATACGCTTTTTGCGACAGGAATTTAATCGGCAGTTTATGCGTCATCCCTGCTTCCCACGTTGCTCCAACCGGGTGTTAGCATCTTGTACCCCTGCTTCCCGATAGGGCGAAGTGGCAATTCCAGTTTCCGCCTGTTTAATATGTTTCTTTTTCCGGTAGCGGGTTATCGGCCTGCCGCCCAACTCCCAACCTCGAGGACCGTGGGCTCTTCTTCGTCTGGCCTTTACCCTTCAACCAATCTGGCATAGTTAGACCTCCCAGGGACCAAAGTCCCCGCCGGCACAGCTCTCCGGATCATTGAGACACACAAGCTCCGCTACCACACCAAAGTGTTAGCCCAAAGTTGCGCAAAATTTTGGGTTATAGCAGTATATATTCAGTTGGTATTTAGACATTTGATGGTAGGTTGAAATCGGCAGGCATATTTTGAAGGTCACAATTTGCAGGTTGTAGGTTGAAATTTAATTATAACTGGAAAACCGCTGACACGAAAAATAATAAATAACCTACATACTCGTCAGGGGTTTTACATAAGGTAGTTTGCCTCTTTCACAAAGTGAAAACACGCTGTTAATAAATATTGAGGCCTTCTTTGGCAACTTCAAACCTGTTACGCCGTGTACAGAAACCTGAAACTTTGTACACTTTCTCCCTTACATTACCGGCCTAACCGAGCCCCTCACTAGATTACTCCGCAAAAAATTATATTCGAGTTGTCAACAAACCGCTTAAAACCCTTCAACAAGCATTCCCGTCTCCAAAGGTCAGACAACCTTTAGATTTACAATGTAATGTTGTTTACAGAATTCCATGTAAAGACTGCCCCTGGAATTACATAGCAGAAACCGGAAGAGGCTTCGAAACCCGAAAAAAGGAACATGAACGAAACTTGAAGAACTATTCAAATGGCTCTAATGTTACCAAGCATGCGTGGTAAAACAATCACTCCATTGATTTCGACAATGCATGTCTCATTGACAAAGGCAAATACCGCGTTCGAAAAACACCAGAATCTTGGCACACAGCAAAAACCGTTGACGCGGATAACAACTCAACACCGTTGCCCAGGCAATATTCTATTTCATTGTAATCAGGCCTCATTTACAACTTTATCTTCTAGTTTTTTCACGCTTGTTTTTATTCTCAATTTTTCGCACCCCATTCGTATATATTGTCGCCACAGTTTTCATTCGTTAAAGGCTGTAGACTGATAGCCGAAAGCTTATGTTTTTAACATATTTTTAAAAAGAGAACGTTTTTATTGCAATATTTTCCAACATGTTTGTCATCGCACTTGGTGTGAGCGATGTTCTCATCTCCATGGAAAGCACGATCGATCCGTTATAACTACTGATCGATCGAGACGCCGAAACCAGTGAAATCTCTTCAAAGCCGCCCCATAGATGTTTCCATCGATTCCAGATTTGGCTCTGGTCCTCCCTCAAGAACAGAAGACTGTCATCACAAATGAAGCAAATAAATAAAGAAATGAAATAATGTAAGATTTTAATCCACGAAATATAGTACCACAATCTCAGTGTACTTTTATTTTGGTACTCACAAGGAAAAAAAGAAATTCAGCAGATATTTCAGATGATATTTTAGATGTTTCTTCAAAAACAAGTCATTGGAGGCTTAAAATTATAGGAATATACTCTCTTCCTATCGCTTCGGTTGGTTTGGCACTTAGGTGGAAGCCACTTTTCTGAACGTCTGTAAACAGCGTCATGTAACAGTCACGGAAAGTCAAGGACGTGTTCGTTTCTTTTAAGTGCCAGTGGTTTTCCAGTTATAATTAAATTTTAACCTGCAACCTCCAACCTCCGAGCTGCAAAATATACCTGCTGAAATACCTTCCGTATTGATTTTCCGTGGGGTAAATTTGGTTATCTAAGAGACAGTTAAAAAAAAATCCGACACTTATTTTTATAACAAGATCCCCATCGTTCACCAAAATCCTTCCTCCTATACGCGGAGCTTGAAAACCTTACCCTTGACAGCAGTGTAAACTTAACCCCATTTATGTTATTTTACTTCCAGGGTTTGCCGAAAGAAATCGCACCATAAATGTCGATTTTTGCTTTGTACCTCCCAATTTCCTCAGAAGTACAGTTTTTACTACTATAAGCTGTAACGAATTGAGACTTTACATGTGAGCAAAATGCACGTATATGTTTAGTAAGTTTTAAAGACAATTGGTAGGTAATAACCGAAAGTTGTCTTGCCACATTCGTTTTTGCGTTCCTGTGTAGTTTAGTTTATTTGCCGTTTGAAGTAGCTAAAACTGGGTTTTTCAAGCAATAATAAGGGATTAACCGAAAATCGACATTTCTTGTGCAATTTTACTGAAACGTGCAATTTACAGTTTTTGCAGCTTTTTACGAATCTAAAAGGACCACTTTCGTTTTTTACCTCCCAATGGTCTACAAAAGACAGTTTTAGCTATTACAAGCTGTAAAGAATTAAAACTTTACATTGAAGCAAAACGGACGTATATGTTTATTATTTTTTTAAAGATAATTGGGAGATAATGAGCAAAAATCATCATTTTAAATTCGTTTTTGCGTTCATATGTACTGTAGTTTCTTTAAAGCTTTAAGGGGAAGGATGAAGCGAATATCGACATTTCTTGTGCAATTTTACTCAAACGTGCAATTTGCAGTTTTTACAGCTTTGAACGAATATAAAGCGACGATCTTCGCTTTTTACCCCCACAGGGTCTTCAAAACAGACTTCTAGCTTTTATACGGTATAAAAAATTGAAACTTTAAATTTTGGGCAAAAATAGACGTATAATGAGGATTTTTACTTTCAACTTTTAAGCTACCTTTAAAAAATACTTGAAGCTGTGAACACTGTCAATTGTAATGTAAAAACGAGGATTTTAGCTACTTGAAGCTGTAGAGTGTAGAGTAGGTTTGGCTAAAATCGCACGAAAAATGTCGATTTTCTCTTCATCGGTCATAATTGCTTCAAAAACCGAGTTCTAGCTAGTTGAAGCTGTAAATAAATAAAAGTGCACATTCAAGCAAAAGCGAATGTAAAATGACGATTTTTCCTCTTAACGTAGTTATGGCTACTTAGACCTTTAATACTTGCAACTGAACGTTTTAGTAAACTCGGGAGAGAAATATTGATTTTCTATTGATACCGAGCCATTTCCTCAGAAAAGAACGTTGTAGCTATATTTAAAACTGCACATCAGAGGAAAAACAAACGTGAACTGACGATTTTTTATTTTTACCTCCAAAACACCGCTTTAGCTACTCCAAGTTGGTAAGACTTAAAAGGTCACAGTTAATGAGAATTTTCGCTTGATGCTTTCCGATTGCCTTAGAAACTTAGTTTCAGATACTAAAACCTTAAAGATTTGTAACTGCAGATTTGAACAGAAACGGTCATTAAAGGGTGATTTTCAAAGAACGTCCTGTTAGTAGCCAGAAACATACAAAGAGCCGATATTCAGTGAATATTCAAATGGGTAAACCTATATATAAGCTCAATTATGAGTATATTCCCTTTGTTTGCTGAGCTGTAGTACAGTATGTATTCTAAAAACCCATGTTAACCTACTAAATTGAAATCTCCAAGGTCACATCTTTGAGAATTTTTATACGGTTTATCACTTTTTTTTTCAAATTCTAATTTCTAAGGAACTCAAAAATACTAACTCGATTACCATAGCCACGTTTAACTTAATTACTCCGTGTAAGTAAGAGAAACAGGGCTACAAAGCATGACATCACACCGAGGGTAATTTCCCCATAAACTAGCTATTTTGAAATTAGCATTTTTTCTTGCCGTCTGTCCTTCTAAAATGAGCTTTTTCTAGAACACAAATTATCCGGCAATAGTTTATAAAGTGCTGTTACCTTCCACGACACGGAGAAGTCAGACAGGTGACGCGAATAGCCTCCCGCTTCCACACGCGACTAGAAAAGCTATCCCACATAACAATCTAAAATTGAGATAAACTAGTTCGAAAAGAAAAACGATAAAATGTTTTAACGCATGTGCTATGTACAAAAGGTGTGTAAGAAAGTGAGAATTTGTCGTACGCATTTGAATTGACTTGAACAAGAATACTATACATTTGCATTAGTCTTAATTAAAGAAGTCAGGTCGGTTTCTGGTATACAACAAACGGATAACGTGATATCCCTTTTTTTCCCCGCGCCGCAAATCCAAGAAACCTACCTCAGAAAAACAAGGAGAAAACAAAAATAAGGGTAGAAAACCGGAAAGAATACGAACTATTACATAATCCCTTCGGGCTTAAAGACTCATTTGTGGAGGAAAGCAATGGTAAGGAAATTCATGTTGTGCTTGGGATAATGTTACGTCCCGAATTTCCTAGAAACAGACACATTTTATAGCTCTTTCAGGAGCTAGGCAAGTTACAGTGCAGTAAGTTACTTATATTTCCTACTATTGAGAAATAAAGAAACAGAAAAAATTTAAGTCCTGGGAGAATTTTTATGCAATTGTTATGACTACTACTGACTGACTTTTTAAACAATTTTCAGTTATTTTTAATAACTGCTGCACATAACACAATGATTCCGTAAAAAAATGCCCTGGG